>Ga0209367_1010389_pt1 | contig 12494 bp, 8 predicted proteins | sample WorMetLIZISLAND2_FD_187412 | JGI IMG/M metagenome (GOLD analysis project Ga0209367, IMG submission 187412) | Marine gutless worms symbiont microbial communities from Max Planck institute for Marine Microbiology, Germany - Olavius geniculatus... ... | reverse complement strand
GTCCTGTAATCTTCGCTGCCCAGTCCGGCTTAGCACCTCCATGTTAGTCATGTGGTCCTTCCATGTAATGCCCAGAATCTTCCGTAAGTTGCACTGGTGAAAGACGTCCAGCTGCTGATATATTCTAGCTCTTCCAAGTCTCGCTGGCGTACATGGCTGTAGAGACCATGAAGGAGGTGTAGAGGTCCACTTTAATCTTGAGGCTAAGCGTGCTGGATCGCCACACGTTGTCAAGTCGTCGGAAGACTGCTGCTGCTTTTGCCAGTCGAGTGTTGATATCTGCTTTGACATCTCCATCGCTAAATATCACGCTTCCCAGGTAGGTGAATCTCTCTACATATTCTATGTTCCCTTGTGCAACGGCTATTGGCTGTGGTGATGAGCGCTGGGTGATTCCCATGGCCTTCGTTTTTTTCCGGCTTATATTTAGTCCAACTTGTGCACTTTGTTCCTCGAGTTTGGTAGTCATCTCTTGGCGTACATTTTCTTCCTCAGCCACTATCGCTATGTCATTAGCGAAGTCCAAATCCATCAAGCGGTTCCGCTTCTGCCAGGTGATGCCATATTTTGACTTGTCCATAGTTCTGCGCATGACGAAGTCGATGACTATGATGAAGAGGAATGGTGAAAGGATGCAGCCTTGTCAAACCTCTGAGATAATCTCAAAGAACTCTGTGTACCCACTTGCAGTCTTGACACAGCAGCTGGAGTTGTCATACAGTGCCTTGAAGATATTAATGAACCTTTCAGGAATGCCGTAGTATGTCAGAATTTTCCACAAGGATGGCCTGCGTACACTATCAAATGCCTTTTTGAAATCGATGAAGTTAATGATGAGGTCTTGTTGATGCTCTAGGCTCTTTTCAGTGATGTTGCGCAGGGTGAATATTTGTTCAGTGCATGAACGCCCTTTTCTGAATCCTGCCTGCTCATCCCGTAGGGTGCAATCTACTGCATCTTGCAGTCTGTTTAGCAGCACTCTGCTGAAGACTTTGCCGGGTGTAGAAAGTTGTGTGATTCCTCGCAAATTATTGCAGTCCTTGAGACTTCCTTTCTTTAGCAGCTTGATAATCACATGATGTGGTTGTACAGATGTCTGCAAAATTATGATATGCTGCAATTACGTTCAATTTATTTAATACTGAAATTATATGTGAAGTAAAGAAAAAATACAAAATTGTTATAAGTGATAAAATTTAGAAAAAAAATTACTAAAAATAACAACTGAGAAAATGAACTGCCAGTCACCACTATGAGCTGGTTTTGCTAACATTACTCAGCGTCGATGCATGCTTTATCTCTCTGTGTGTTTATGTTTTGCGTCGTCGTTGTTCGTTATGTCGCTACTCAGCTAATGCGTCATCACAGCAGTCTCCTGAGTTCGGCGTGCTGTCGACGGACATTGATCTAATGGCTTCTGGGGATGCAGGGATTGCTGCCTCGCAGGCTGTCACCAAGCCAACTGTTGAACCTGAACGTGGTAGGTCGTATGTTAAGTACCACGATCTGGAGTGTTCAACAAACTTACACACTCCAGGCAGTGGTTTATTTCCGTGGTCGTTGGTGGTTGATAGTGTGAGACTACGCTGTCATTCATTCAGTAACGCATGATTGCTCCTGCAGATGTGCTGTAGTGGGTGATGGTAGAATTACTGAGCATGTTTTACGTTGTATTTTATTAATAACTTTATCAACATTTCAGCAAAATGACAATTGAAGAATGCATAATATAAATTCTAACTCTCGGAAATGAAAGTCGATTTATTGATAAGATATATATATCGTTTTTGCCACTTGACACACCAACTGCTCTTTTTTTCTAAGTCTGCTTCTCAGGTTTATAACTTGCGATCTCGAAATCACATGCATTCTGTCCTGTCAGTCAAAACATCCAATTTTGTGTAAAGTTTTGTTAGCAAGGCCCTTGTTGATTAAAAGTAGAGTTTTGGATTTTATACATTGCTTTACCTTTACATGACTGATGTTATGTTTGTGTGAATTAGTGGTATTGATTTATTTCAATGTAATGCTTGTTCATTTGGTACTTGCATACAAGAGCAACTTCTTTTAATTACTTACCCTTTTTGAAATATGAGTGAAATGTACGAAACCACAGTTATTGCCGCATGACATAGCTGTGTAGTTATTAAATAGCTTGTTCTGTGTGTGTGTAGCATATACAACTGAGGGTGAAACGTCTGGAAGGGTGAGTGTTCTAATTTCGCCATTGGAAATTTTTTGTAGTGTGTTGAAGTGGAATAATTTTGAAAATTGGTCAATATTTTGTGGTGCTACGATAGAACTTTGTGTCTCAGTTTTTGAAGAATGATATTAGAGGTTAAAAGGGTTGAAGTTTTGTCCGTGGCTGTTTGTGGTAACTTTTTTATTGCTGCAGATCATCACCTATATGGATCAGAAGTGTTACCTGACACAGGAGAACGTATGCCACCTTAACCTCAGCCATGCAGTCTAGCACTTGATTTGCCTAACCTGGAGGGATGGAAGGCTGAGTTCACCTGTTTAGTTGGCTATGTACTGAGATGGTAATACCTTTACGATCTCTGAAACCAAGTTTCAGTAACCACTTTATAGTGACCCATTTGTCAGTCAAACTGATGTCCTGTCAGTCTCCTTAAGACCTGACAAAAAGTCCAAAAATTTTAATTGGACTTTCAAAAATATTAGTGCATTTTTCAGTTTGCTTATGAAGTTTTACTGAAAAATCCTGTCTGCATCTAGTCTGTGATACTGCATTAACTTTGCTTTAGTTTTCATGGCTACTGTGGAGGAGTATCCGACAGAATATGAAGACGCCATTTTATAGGAAATCTTTGGCTGACATTTCATCCAGTTGTGGTATTGGCCCACTATGCGAACACAGGCAAGGAGACGCTTTCTCCATTCATTGACAGCAGTATCGATAATGTTCTGCTCCAGACCAATCCAGGCTGTACCAGTCGTTTCTTGACTTCAGAAACATTCCTAAACTTTATCTGGTACACACTTCTGCATGACAGTCAAACCTTGTAGTAGACCGGCTGTCGGGGTCCACAGATTAGGATAGATAGAATTTATCAACGTTTTTTCATTCATTTTAACACTATTATGCTTGGTCTGATTTTCCCATGTAGCGCAAAAGCAGACGTTGGGTCCGTCCCCGAAATGACCTATACTGTGTCGGGCGGGACGTAAAACCCTACTCACTCACTCACTTACTCACTCAGACGTTGGGTGAGGTAGAAACTAAAACACTTATTTAACGGCCAGTGGTGTCATACATTTTTCTGCCAAAAATTATTAAAATCTGCTAATCTTTCTTCAAGTTGCGATCGATAATGTCTGGGATGTTTTTTTCAAGTTTTCTGTTTATTTCAACGCATATTTTGCTTGATCTGATTTCCGTAGGTAGTGCAGAAGCATACATTGGGTGAGGTGGGAAACTGATAGCAAGTTGTGTCAGGAATATTCATACCAAAAACTATCAAAATCTGATGATTGGTTTTAAAGTTACAGTCAAAAATGTCGGGGATGTTTCTTTTGAGACACAGTGTAGTTTGCCGGCTGCAACCGGAAGCACAGGAATTTTTTTACATGAAGTCGCCTGCTCTAGTATCTCAGTCTGTTCACTTGCCATTGACTGTTTGATCAGGTGTCAGCAGCTTCACCGACTGCGACGGACGCCACTCCGGAGAAGAAGAAAAAGAAGCGTGGTTTCCGCATGCCTTCGTTCTCTTCTAAGAAGAAAGAGAAATAACGTTCGACCATCATTCGTTGTTTGTGCCGGCCGCTGCTGTCTGAATTTACTGCACTCGTGGCTTTGTAGAATGTATGCCATTTGTTGCATGCGTAGATGATGCTTAACTTTGCTTGTCTTTATGTTGCAAGTCGCCCAGTCCGTCGGTTTGTCTTTACCTCGTTGGTGTGGCTTGTGATCATTACTGTATGATCGCAACTGCAGTGGCGCACAGCCTTCTGTTCGCAGGCCACATCCGGCCCTTGACAGGTCATCATCTGGCCTGCAGTGTCCAAGACAAAAACAACAAGAAATTTGAGCAAAGCTCACAAGACGCGCAAAAGCCTATAGCATTTCCAGTTCAGTAGTTATAGTTTCGAAAATCGCATATCACTTGGATTCGGCCCATCAGGACCATAATACACATCGGCCATAGGCGCGTGTGGCGTTGGCGACGGTGGCGCCTCCTTGTGAATGATATAGACTTTTGCAACCCAATATCGCGAAAAAAATCAGTAAAAACCCCTATTTTGGCGTTCAAGGTCATCCAAGGTCATTGAATTCGGTGGCAATCGAAAGCCAGTATATGATTTCCTATTAGTGATTAATCGTAACCTAAGCCCTATCTCGCACCGTTACTGAGATACAGCGAGTTTTTGGCCGAAAATCGCAAATTTTGACCACCCCCCTCTCATTTAGCACCCTCGTTCGGGGTGACCCCCTTCGAATTTATGGAAAAGCTTTACGGTTCCTGAAACTAGAGTCTTTCGGGCAGCCGATGGTGAAGATTTGGAGATCCTAGCTTGGACTGTTTTTGCCTGATCCACCCGTGTGACAGACAGACGGACGGACAGAATTGCGATGGCTAAGACGCGCTGAAAGCAGAGCTGCTTTCGCGCGTAAAAACACTAATGAAAATGTGATGCATGAAATCATATGACTTGCTGGTTACTGCTTTGCTGTGTTTTTGCAAGTGGTGCTTTCCTTCAGTCTTAGGCAAGAACACACCACAGGACTGGTTAAAAAATGTAACACAGCATATGTTTACTGGTACTGCAATAACATTTAGCGTCAGTCTTAGCGCATTGACTTCAAAGCCACATTATGTGGTCTTCGGTTTAAAAGTTTGTACATCTCTGGTTTACTGTATCGTGTTTGTGTGTGTGTTTTTCTGCTGACACATCTCTCTCCCAATCTCTCAAAGTTTGTGAGGCCATTAATTGCAGCGTCCATTTCCCGTGATTGTAATTAATGACTCTCTTTGCCACTTTGTGATCGCACAATGTAGTCTGTGTGCACAGTTGAAAAAAGTGTGAACTGTGCTTCATTTATTGTGTATATGTGTTACTGCTGTTTTGTTGCAAACCTTTTATCACTATTCACATTGTACATGAAATACATCATGGACAGAATTTCGGACAAATTAAAAAGAAATACGAAATGTCACGAAAGCTTGCCTGAAGTAAGCTTTCAAAATTATCAGAAAATACCAAGGGTAAGATGAATTTGTTGGTTCTGAATCAGGTCGGTAATATATCTTGCATTGTTGCATTAATGTCAATATAACATCAAATTGCAAGTGGCAAATTCCGTTGGGCAATTATCGTTGCTTGTGATTTGGGCTTAGTGCGTAAAACCGGCATGCACATAAAAGAGGAATTGTGAGGTGAATTTTTTTATACCTGGTTGCACATTGTATAGGATTTTGTTTTGAAAATCATGAAAATATTGAGATTTAATCCAGTTTTTGCACTTAAGATTCAAAACTATGGTTATGTAGATCATTGCTTTAGGATATTGCTTCACGCTTTTACTGTGTGTAAAATTTTGATGTCTTATTGTCCTTAGTAATTTTCTTAGTCTCAAGACTCGGAGGCCAGTTCTGTGTCTGTTGTTATGCCATATTTAAGCTATTCTGTTTTGATTGCTGTCTGTGTAGTGATTGGCCCACAGTTTTACAGTATGATTTCCTGTAATATTGAAAATTTTAAAGAATTTAAACCAGTGAAGATGTCAGCCCATTGCTGACATAATATGCAGCCATCCAACTAGTTATACTTAGTCACTCACTGCACTGCATAACCCTAATTCTGTTACACTTGATAATTGGCACACCCACTACTTAGCCCTGGGAAACATATATTTCGATTTTAGTTTTTCTATGCTTTTTCGTTTTCGAGTTAGTGAGCCTATATGGGCCAGACAGGCCAGGTCTATAATGCAGCTAATTAGAATGTTCACATAAAGACACATAAAATAATTGAATTTTTAGGACAGTTTTGACGTGTATGAAAGACTATGGCCATTTTCCAGTAGTTTCAAGAGTTTGCATAACGATATTCGTTGCAGGATGCTGCGTGCATTTTCTGTTGCGTTGATGGTGCTGTGCTTGATTTGGCTGAAACTGTCAAATAGATGTTCGTTAGCTTAGCACTATGTTCTTGTGTGATTTGTAGTGTAAGAAACGAGTACATCTCGCAGTAATATTAATTGACACACTATGCAGTGTGCACAGTTAATATTGGTGAAAGTGTGATGTAAAAACACATTGTACTATAGGCCCATAGCCGGGCTTTCAAGGGGGTTTTGATTCCAAACTGGGCTGGGAAGAAGGTCTGAGGAGTTGTAAACTTTCCTAGTGGGAGGTGGGCTATGTCCCACTTGCAAACCCATTTTTATGTATTTCAAGTTCGAGAATTGCACCTGGTGGTGATGTTTTTGGTTATTTTTTATGCAGTGTGGGTGTTATTCTGAACCCTTTTTGGTAATGGGCCTGCATTTATCTTCGTATTGTGTTGTGTTGGATATGATGTTTGCTGTGACTTGTATCACGTTGACAAGTGACTCGTTATTGTGATACGTTGTTGCTATCATTTCAGTTACATAATATATACTCGATAACAAGTAAGCCCCTAAGTTACTCTACAGTAAATTTGCAACTCAGGAATCTAACAAATCCCATCACCCCCAGGTACGTTGCTGTCATCATCATCATGACGCGAAGCGTTTAGCCGTAGCATTCCGCCGTTGCGATTTGTCGCCAAAATGAGCGATCTTCTGCCGGCTGCAGAGCGTCGGTCACTGATATTCCTGTGTCCCGGCAGATCTTATGGATCCAAGTGATGGGAGGTTGACCACGAGCGCGTTTCCAATCAGGAGATGGCCGGGCATCATCTTGGGCTATGCTACCGTGTGAAATCTGCTCAGCTTCAGAATAATTAAGTTAAAGTCCCTCCTTTTTAAGTTTTCAGTATAGTCCGAGTTCGATTTTATTACATTATGCATTTAGGATGTGACAGTTAGTGTATTTCGAGTTGACCACTGATACTGATAATGGAAGAGTTTGAGAATTGGTTAGTATTTGCCGTTATAAGTGTGTAAAAGTTGGGAGCTTGCTTTTGGCTACCCGGTATTTCTTTATTGGTTATTCAGTGAAACATTGGGTTTGCCTTATGCCCATTTCTATTGTTCATAGCTTTTTGTTGTGATTTTCAAGAAGCTACATTTTGTATGATGCTAAAATAGTTAGCGGCTGTAAGATTTACTGTACTGTGGTTACTTTGTTCTGTCTGTGTACTGTTAAGCTCTTTGACATATACAGTATATCTGCTGTAGTGTGTAGGTTTGAAACTGCCAAAGTTGGCCATTAACCCGAGACTTTCCGCATGCTTGTAGTTGCATTTAACCATTTAGTCAGTGCATATTGTGGCACATCTGATGTTAGTTTCTAACTGTGTCCACTACTTCTGTGTTCGGTAGAATTATGCTGTAATGTTGAAAGCTTATGTTCGCTGTGGTAATTTTATACAGTACTTGTATTATGCAGTCTTTACTAGCTGTTGTGGCTGTATCTGTATTACCTATCCATACTGTACACTGCATGATGCATTAAATAATGTGAACAAATTTGCCATTTTCAATTCTTAAATGCAGTTTCGTCATAGCAGGGAGAGCAGGGGGACAATTGTCCTTTCGAAATTTTTTGGCTATCAGAAAATCTTCTTGTTGGAAGATTTTCTTCCAAAGGTGCAAAATTTGGAGCTGGAAACAATTTTTTTTTATATTTAGGTGGAAAATTGGCATTTTGAGCACCAAAAATCTGCAGAAATTTGCAGCTCTCTGATGTTTGATTCGTGTTGTCTGCTGTTAAATTTCAACTTTTTAACCTGCCTACTTTTTAACCAACCAACATGAATCTAGAACCAGAAACTTAGACAAAATATTCCAGTTGAATGTACCTCGGGCATTCATAGAAGAGCCACTTGATGTGGTTTCTTTGCATGCAAGACTTGAAATGCACATTTTCATGAGATCATTTTGCTGACTTACCTTGGCTGGTCTCCATGCGACATAGGCCGACAAGGATTCTGTTTTGATTGATTGAGAACCAAGGTGATTGCGACGTGGAGTATGTGAATATATGTGATGTGGTGAAAGTCACAGATTTGACAGAAATATCAATCACGATTCAAGAATAATATGTCCAGTTGGTAAACAAGGATACACGAAATGCAGGCTTAGATCTTGGTAATGTATGGGGGAAAGACCAGTGTGACTAAACTGGGTTTATGTACGTAGGCCTACATGATGTGGCAGTTGAATGTTGTCATCCTGGCATGTCTATTGTTGTCATTGCAGACCCTCTCTTCCCCTAAACAGAAATACTGAACTCTCCCGAAAATGCTTGTTTGAGTTGCAAATTGCGGCCTAGCCTATATGGCCTAGCAACTTACCTAAGCTCTCTATTCATTGGTACAGTAGGCGACCCCCTCCTAAAATAGGAGTGCTAACTCCCCAAATGCATGTTGCTAGGCAGTACAGTCGACTATTTTAGCGATAACTAGGCTTCTTGTTAGAAAGAGTTCCGTGACGTAAAACCTGAATATGCACTGTCGGGATGCGAAACCCGAATTTTGCCCATCACTAGCACTACGATCTTCAGCTTTGCGTCGAATTTCTATTCCATAGTACGGTTTAGATACAACCTGTTTACTTCCGGCAATCTACAGGATTTCGGTGCGAATAATCAATATAATTATTTATGTGTGCGTTATACATTAAACATAGACACACCGTTACCATATTCAGATGAAAGGAAGAAAGAAAATTTGGAGAAGGTGGACTCGCAGAGTAGACTTGTTTTGTTGATTGACTGGATAACGAAAGACCAGTGTCATCTCGCATTTTAGAATGTTAGCTGCTTTTGTGTAATGTTAATTTATCAATTTTTTTCACAATTGTTGACTTTTGTAACCATAGTTACTTAGTCACTAGTGTATTACTTTTACTGTAGACTAATTAGGACGTCGTGAAAGGCTACCAAACATAATAAGCTTGATCGCTAAACCTAAGGTTACTCTTGACCGAAACCCAAACCTTCCATGCTTGATCTGATCGTATTTGGTGCCAGTGCGGTCTTTCATGACACTGGCTGTATACTTGTTGCCCCTGCTAAAAGCATTAACATAACTTTTGTCCAGATTAATGATGTTGTAATATCGTGGTTTATGGTTGTTGCAGATGGAGCTGAACAGCAGTGCTGAAACTAACAAGTCACAGCTTGACGGCAGCAGTGGTGGCCTGCATGTATGTCCCTACTGTGGCAAATCATTCAGTCGACGATCATACCTTAACTGTCACATCACTGCACACAAGTCTCCTGCATTGGAGTGCGATGCATGTCGCCGACAGTTCGGTCGTGTCGACAGTCTTCGCCGACACCGCTGTTCTGCAGCTCACATTGCTGCCTCAAACTCCAACAGTGCAACTAATTCTGTCCATTCAAAGTCTAAAACCTTGTCTGTTGATTCGAGTCAAGTGACTGCTACTACTGCAGTTCGTCAACGTCATACCTGTCCCCAGTGTGAGAAGTCATATTCGCGCCGTGAGACGCTGCTGCAGCACATCGTGCGACATCACAGGGAACTCGTGGATGATAGCAATGGACAACAGAAAGCAATCGAGGCCTATCCATGCATGGTGTGTCATCGGGTGTTTGCGTCCGGTCTGTCCCTATACAACCATGAAGTTCTTGTTCATGGTGGAACAGCAATGGCGGACTCTGTTGGGTTCTCGTGTGGCGGTTGTGGCCAGCAGTTTGCCTCTCAGCTGAACGTTGATCGTCACCTCTGTCCACATGCACCACAAGTTCAGCAAAATCAACCAGTTTTGCTGGCAGAGCAGCTGCAGGCAACTTTTTCTGATGCTTCCGCATCTTATGCGGTTGAGAGTAGTTCTAATCAGTGTGATGTTGAGGATAAAACAGAGATGTTACAGCAATCTGTTGCAGAAACTATTTTAGTCAAAAGGTGTGTATGTCAGTTCTGTGGCAGAACATTTTCCAGCCAAGGCTGGCTACGTCGACACGTTACTGCTGCACATGGTGATCAGTTCCCAGTGCAGAGCTGTGAGGAGGTGTCCAGCATGGTTGACCAGTCAGCTGGTAGTAGTTCTCAAGCTGGTCGTGTGTGTCCAGTCTGCGGCAAGTCACTGTCCTCAGTTGGGAACCTCAACAAGCATCTGCTGACACATGGTCCACGCCGAGAGACATGCCTGGAGTGTGGTCGACAGTTTCACCAGCGTGCAACACTGCAGCAACACGTGCGAGACATTCACGCACCTCCCGGGTCATTCGCCGTGGAGTGTCCAACATGCGGTCTGCGCATGCGGAGCCGGAACTCACTGTACGCACACATTGCTCGCTTCCACACATTGGAGTCATCTGTGCCTCAGCACGTGTGTGGCATGTGTGGAAAGTCATTCCACCAGCGAGGTAACCTTTCCACAAGCATACAACACTTCAGACATGTTTTGAGCAATGAAAACACTGCTTGCGATGCAAAATGGTCAACACGTGACTATGTAACTTGAAACATCGATCTCATTACTGCTTATTTAGTGTCAGATGTTCAAAAGATTCTAATTAGCATATTATTCATTCAAAGACAGCCATTCTGTGAGTCATTTTATTACAGTATGCATTTTATTTAAATATTTTACATTTTGTACATGCTACCAGCCTACATGCAATATTAATGTTGGCATAATTGTATAATACTATTTTTCCATTTACTGTCCTGCGCAGCAGTTATCTGTTTCTTGCGGTTCTCATATTATTGCACACCACATTTGTAGCAAACTAGCCGTCTGACCACTGTTGCAATAAAGAACATTGTATTGTACAGGTAACCTGCGTAAGCATGAGCAGACCCACCGACTGGACGCTGTGTATGTCTGTCCTGACTGTCCGCGGAGACTTCGAACCGCCGAACGACTGAAACGTCATCAGACGTGGCACCAGCAGGGTGCAGAATTTGCATGTGCCACTTGTGGGCGTTGCTTTGTACAACCAAGTGACCTACAACGACACTTTGCCTTCCGACATTCACCGACCAACAAAACATATCGGTGCTGCTACTGCGGCGTCTGCTGCCGACATCGTCAAGTATGTTCATCCGTTTAATGCATGTTTCGCCGAAATTAATCCTTTTGTTTCTGTCATACGTCTAAATCTGCACTTTATCAGTGCACCTTATAATTCTATATAATGCAAATAGTCCCAAGCCATTTATGTTGTAAACTTAAGTTCAGTGACATTAACATTTTGAGACTTTCTTGTTGCAAATGCAGTGAAATATTTAACCTATTGTTTGTTGTTTGTATGTCCTCTGATAATTAGAATTTGAATGTAATAGTTACAGTAGACCCCCACTTTTAGAATATTCCTCAAAGGTGATGTCATCTGAACATCACTCATAACAGGAAAACAAGGTATGTAGTGATAAAGCCGTAACTGTTGTTAAACGTGATTATACGGTATACACTGTCCCTACATTACAGAATGTTAGCAATAGCTACCGGTAGTTTTGAGATGTTAATAGTAGTATGGTAGTAGGTTAGTATACTGAAATGTTTGGGTTGTAATGGGGTCTTTAAGGACCACCTTGCAAATTTTCTGGAATGTGTTGGTGAAGGAATTCTTAATATCAATCTGAATTTGATTTGTTGCCACAAATGGGTGACTCATGGTCTGTTATGTATACCAGAAGACTAGTCAATTATGTTGTATAAACATTTGCGCCATCTTTCATCACTAGTGTTTGCTCCAGTAATGCATTAATAGGACAGTGGTTTGATTCTGATGTTAGCTGCTGTATTTTAGTACATGCATATTTCTAACTGTAGTTACCAGTATCATTAAATAATTGTAGTTTTATGTTAATGAAGTGCAGATGACACTGTGATTGTTTGGTGACGATGGATGTTGAATGTTCCGATGTTTTCAGATGATGCGTAGACACCTACAGCGACGTCACTCGGACCAGGTCATCTGGCAGACTACCGACGTTCGTAGCTTTATCGAGTCACTTGCCATCCCGACAGTGAAACCACCTCCTGGCGGCGGTCACACGAACCAAGGGTTTCCAACTGTTGCTGCATCTTGCAGTGAGGATGTTCAGGAGACAGAAGTTCCACTGACAATCGGTGTTGATGACAACGATGCTGCATTAGATTCCAGCAACTGTCCTCCAGCATTTCTTTTTGTAGATTCAAGTTGCCTGCAGAGCTGCACTGAGTGAAATTCAAGAAGTGTTTTTACGTGCGAAAGCAGCTATGCTTTCAGCGCATCTTAGCTATCACAATTCTGTCCGTCCGTCCGTCTGTCACACGGGTGGATCAGGCAAAAACGGTCCAAGCTAGGATCTCCAAATTTTCACCATCGGCTGCCTGGAAGACTCTAGTTTCAGGAACCGTAAAGCTT
>Ga0209367_1010386_pt1 | contig 12496 bp, 2 predicted proteins | sample WorMetLIZISLAND2_FD_187412 | JGI IMG/M metagenome (GOLD analysis project Ga0209367, IMG submission 187412) | Marine gutless worms symbiont microbial communities from Max Planck institute for Marine Microbiology, Germany - Olavius geniculatus... ... | reverse complement strand
TGTGGGATCACACAGTGTTACCTGCCACCCGACAGAGGTGAACGCGCCCCGCCTTAACCCCAGCCAGATAGGCCGGTACTCGATTTACCTACCCCGGAGGGATAAAAGGCTGAGTTGACCTAGGCGGCTGGTTACATACCGAGATGGTTTACCTGCCCATTACTGTACTAACCGGGCCCGGTGTACAGTAACTTCGCTGATCGGATGAGACGCGTTACCACTACACCACGCCACCAACCCTAACTTTGGCCGGATCTCTCAGCGTTTCCGAGGTATGGTCGGTTTTCCGTTGAAAAACGCACATTATTTACCCCCTTCATTGATCCCTGAATTTGAAAATGTTCGCTTTGCACTAGATCGCTAAAATTTTGCACGCCTAGGTTTACGACACAGGGCTAAATATTTGTGTAAAAAGTTACGTCACGACCTACCGTTTAGTTACAATACATCCGTTACAGACCACGACGACGGACAGACGGACGACAACCATACCAAAAGCTCGACCATTACTTCAGTACAGTCGGCTAAAAAGTAGACAAACATTCCGACAATAGCTTATACATGCATGAAAGCTATGTCTATACCGTATAGATCTGTAAAACCTTCCTTATTTTGCACAAATTTGAAAAGTGGTCTTTATCAGTCTTGAGAGAGAATTTAGTCGATATTGGCTATCAGACTGAACGGAAGTAGAAAGAGAGCTATTATTCAGTTTACGATCAAAGCCACGCGGTGCAGTTTAGCAGTTCACTGTTCTCACGGCACACTGTTGACATGAATAATTAATCTGCGCCGTGCAATGAAATAAATAGCATCCGTTGCAGCGTTCTCTACTGCCTTCCAGGCGTCCTTCGATATGAATTCTAATATATTGCTGCGCAAATGCCGGTTGTCTCGAAAGAATATCGCCAAAATAACACTTATATACGTTATCCGGAATTGTCCAAAGTTTACCCATCAGTTATGTCATTACCAGGCCTACATTTAAACGGTTTAACTTAAAGTAGGAGACTGTAGGACCTATACACAACATCACATTACATAAATTACACGTAGCGCATACCGTATAGACTTGAACACACATTGTCATGTAGATTACTTATTGCTACTATCATGCACAACTGATACAGAAATTTTTGTTCAGGTGTTTTACTGTATATCACAACTAAAATTACTTTGCACAATATACCAATAAGTTTAGCTGATGTACTTGCTGGTACAATGTGTCAATGTCCACCGTTTAAGAGTACCATACGACAAACACGACATTCTCCAATCTGACCAGACGCTGGCAAGCAGTATAGGTCTAGAGGCTGTGCTTCTATGTAGTGGCAGGACCAAGATTTTTGTGGTCGGTCCAGTTTTATCTAATTAGCCCCCACAAGTTGCGCATTATTTTGCAAATGCTACATTGTGATCGGCCGACGACTGCGTTTAGCAAAAATAAGCCGGATATGGAGCGGACGAGCGGCAGAATATGGAAAATGGATTGCTTATAATATAGACCTACAGTGGCCGGAGGTGCGCACAATAATGGCGATTGCTATTGTAAATGACAACTGGTGGAAAAACGGATTGTAAAAACGCTGAAAAAACCAGATTGCCTAAATTAGCGTTTACTATCGGACCAACTGATGACGAAATCTTTAAGTAGTTATGTTTTTATCGGTCACGAATAGCTGTAATATGTATCCGTACTGTCCAGTGCACATTTTAGGCCTATTTCATGGCCTACTTCGTCTGCGGAATAATAACCGCCAACCACTCCATTGAAATGTGAAAAAAATCCTTAAATAAAAGTAACATTCTTAGAAAGATAAGATATCCACTAGTGGTTAAGGCAAAGTAGGATAATATTGGCTTAAGATCAATTTAATCTGCTTCTCAATCACCGCAGCATCAATCGCGGATGGAACACTATCATATACAACAAGCCCAGCTGTTGCTAGGATAGCTCACCGTACTGGTTGCAAGTGACCTTTAAGATCATCCAAGGTCAATGATTACCATCTTATCTGACAGAGCGTATGCCACTTTTTATTAAAAATTAATAGTAACCTTGGCTGTATATCTCTCACCGTTTCCGAGATATGGCCAGTTTTCCGTTGAAAACGCACATTCTCTTATCCCCCGTCCATTTAACCCAGAATTTGAGAAATGTTCCCCTTGAACCAGATCGCAAAAATTTTGCACGTTTATAAGTTTAATGCACATGGTTAATTATTCGTATAAAAAGTGTTTCCTACCACACAACGCTTAGCCACCATACATCCGTTACAGACGACGAACGGACGACAGACGACAACTGTACCATAAGCTCGATCGTTACTTGAGTACGGTTGGCTATAAACTGTTGCAGGCAGATATGACTGTATACATACAGAAGTCTGAAGTCTTTGCTGCTGTGGAAGACGTCAGAGAAGCAACGGATTTGTCTGCGGACGGCGACTGGCATTTGTCCTTCTCTTTGCTCTGCTGACTCTGGTGCTTGTCCTTGCCGAATATCTTGCCAAAGATCTCACTCATCGTCCGCGGTCAGCGAGTGATGATGTCAGTCCAGCGTGGTGTGGGCCTATTTCCGCCGCACAACAAACTTTCTGCTTGAACAAACAAGTCCAGCGAGCGACGTTAGACTACGGCGCTGAAGCGCGCTGTATATCTGTGCGGTTATCAACTGCACTGACGCCGAGTTCTGGGAGTCTTATAGCGCTCGCTATCCAGTGCAGGCTGACGACAGACAATGAACGTTGGCGGCGAGAAGTTATCAACTGAGAGTAGCTACTGCTGCTGCTGCTGTTCTATGGTAGAGGCGGCGGCGACTGCAGTACAATGTCCGTCGTGCGCAGCAGCAGCAGCGGCAACGCTGGCAGCAAAACAGAGCAAGCACGATAGAGAGAGAGACGGCGATTGAACGTTGAGCCCTCCGCCGGCCACGCTGTGGAGTAGACTATGCGGTGTAGTCTATTTTACCAGGCAGGGCGTCCCCGACTGTGTCAGTCAGCTAGGCGGGCGGGCTCTCTTCAAGTCTCGTCGTCGTCGTCGGGTCGATGAACGAGATTATAGCAACGCATTGAAGCGAAGCAAGTCACGTCGACCGACCGACCAACTGACAAGCTACGAGGAAGTGCGGCGCTGCTCTAACTGAGCTACTCCTATACTCGTAGTCCGGTATAATGATCGATTCGACGGCCTGCTGCAGTGTTATCCATCCGTCCGCTCAGCTTGCGTATCCGAGCAGTTAGGCGACAACGGCATCATCCGCGGCGCGACTAAAAACGCGAGAATGTAGAAAGCAGGAGAGTCGAAAATGCGAGATTAGAATTTGCGGCACCGACATGCAAATGTAACAAAATGCGGGACTGGAAAATGCAGGACCGTATATGCATTTTTCTTTCTCGCGTTTTTAGCGTCCACTTCAACATGCGAGGCGTATTCAGAAATTCGAAAAAGGGTCCGGAATGTACATTTTTAGATGCATATTCAGACATTATTTGCGTTTGTGGCACACAGTGCTTTTCCAAAAAACTTCAGTTGTTCGACAAGTTTTAATTTCACACAAACATTTTCCTGATACTATACAGCACATCAAAGAGGGCAGACGCAAAGGCCCCAAGAAATTCCTCATATACTCCGCAAGAAGCGACCATCGTCGACTGACGACAGCGCCAAAGTAGCACGCGACAGTCGGTCAGTCTACGTGCAGAACGTAGTCAGCATAGTGCGCCAGCAAATCACATGTGCTGTTTCGACCCTCATAAACAACGAGCATAGCACGGACACAGCGCCGGCAAACTATACAGAACGTTGTCTGTCGCCTAGCTTCCTGTCGCTCGAGTTGGTCAGTGGTCACGGACGTAACTAGGCTTGGGCTTGGGCGCTTAAGCTTTCTCCTCAAACGAAAAACATAATAGGCCTAATGCAGAAGCATCTCAGCTTAGGCAAATTTGCAAGAATTTCCCCAAAATTATGAATTTTAAAAAAAATTTACCTTTACATAATTTGGCTTCTTCTAGCTTGTTGCTAGGCCTATACTCGCTATCTCAGGCACAAAATGTTTGCAAATGGATGATTTCAGAATTTATTAAAGAGCTTTGAACGCTTACTCAGACTTTTTTGCTCAATTCAAGAAAAAAGCCCAGAAGAGAAGTGGGAAGAAAATGTATGAAAAAGGAGATGAAAAAGAAAAAAGAAGAGAAAAAAGGAAGAAAGAAAATGAGGAACAGGATTTGTTTCTTTGTTTACTTTAAAGAGTAGTGTTTGGGCTTAAGCCTCAAACTCAAAGTTCTGGTTAGGTCACTGGCACTAGTCAGCAATGACGCATCTTCCATTTCATCGCAGACAGTTATCAATAGTTGCGTGTTCTAGTACTGTGCTTGGACTACTCGAGCCTGTGCATGGCGGCTGTAAGCACCGTCGACAGGCTCGCCGTGCAGCTGCCGTATCAATAATTCTGTCACGAGCGGCGCGCAGTCATGCATCTCGCTACACCTGAACCACAGCCGCATCCTGTCGATGATCAGTCGATAGGCAACTGGCACGCAGCAGCTCAGACTGATGCTTCATGCCGTGCTATCTATCTCTGCCGTGCAGCATGCGAGGGTCCTTCGCTAGGATGGACCTTTACGTCACAGCATCGTACTTAGTGCAAATCTGTATTCGCTATAAATGTAGTAAGAGCAAGCAAGCAATGAAAGGAATATAACAACAAAATCTTAACTATGGTACACATCAGTGCGGTGTAAATAAACTGTTCTTCTTCCGACGCGGTACAAAAGCTGCTTTATGTGTAAACAGTAAACATTCAAAGTCCGTTCACGTTAGCCATGGCTCAGCATGTTATGACCGGGTTATTGCAGTTATATCGCTGGTATCTGCGGAGCTAAGAACGAATTGAAAATGATATCAAAAATGCGTAAAACTAACCCGGTTATACACAAGAACAGGAAGAACTCATCTGTCATACGTACGTATACCGTGCGTAAAACTGACAGTCTTATTCCACACATAACGAATAAAATTAAGCCATATACGCCAACGTGCGCTAAGCACGTGTTACTGTTTAGTAGTAAACCTAGAACTGAAGTATAACCCCGCTGTTGTCTGAGGTCTTCTTTTCAGAGAATTTTAGCACAAACTTTTAATACTAAAAGCTATAGACTTTGAGCTACATTTTGCAGTACATCTTTGTTTTAACGCAGTTGTCTTCACACTCCGCACATGAGAGCTCTAGAATGTAACGTAACAAGAAATCCGAGCTAATGCTCATGAGACGCGCGAGAGCTTATGGCAGTTCCTGTTCGCAGGTAGTCTTAGTCTATCTTCATCCATTTCGTCGCAATTCACTCTTTTGCAGCCAAAAATCGCCAAAAAATCACAAAATTAATATTTTAGGGTTCAAGGTTATTCAAAGTCATCAATGTTGACATTTCTAAGAAGCTAGTCGTCAGTGCTTGTTATGATAAGCAGCATGTCTGTGCCTATCTGCAACCATTAACACGCTAGACAAGCCAATAGCGGATAAATAACCACTTTTTAGAGGGGTAACCCTCTTTGACATCCGCGTGCTCAGGCCTCCTTGAATATAAAAGGTCCGAACTTGGACCGCTAATATCTACATTCCATGCTGAAAATTTCATACACAGGTTGTCTTGGTCTATCTCCAGCCATTTCGGCGCAATGCACCCTTGAAATGCGTGTCGCAGCCCAAAATCGCGAAAAATTCACTAAAACCCCTTATTTGGGGGGGGGGGGGTTCAAGGTCATTTAAGGTCATCGATGTTGACATTTCTAAGAAGCCCGTCGCCAGTGCTTGTTATGTGAAGCAGCATGTCTGTGCCTATTTGCAACCATTTTCACGTTGGAAGAGCCAATAGCGGCAGAATAACGCCTTTTTAAGATTGGTGCCCCTGTTTGTTATCCAGGAGCATGAAATTTTGTCACGAAATACTAGAGACCCTAAGCTGTCATATGGTGAAAACCCGAAATCTCTATCTCACCTGGCCTTGGAACGGTACCGGGACGTGACGGACAGACAGACAGACAGACGGACAGATGGACGGACGGACAGACAGAATTACCGTAGCTAATGCGCGCTATAGCTAACTACACTGTGTCTCAAAAAACATCCCCAACTTTTTTGACTGTAACTTGAGAGCCAATTACCAGATTTTGATAATTTTCGGTACAAATATTTCTGACACAACTAGCCATCAACTGACCATTTAGTTTCCCACCTCACCCAATGTATGGTTATACAAATGGCTATTTGGGGTCATTTAAGATCATCTATTTTATAGCCACTAAAAGCCGGTTAGGAGCTATATTGCCGTATAAGTCTTATAGCCAATGGTTTTATAGTAACAACCGAAAAGATTTTTTTAAAAAAACGTTGTCGATTCGACCATCACACTGTTGTTTGACGCAACCCCCTCTTTCTCTTTGTGGATCTCAGCGGTTATCAATCATTATATCGTTTTAAACTACGTGTAATGTTTTTGGCTACTCTTTTGCTAATCAGTATTTGTAGATTCACACTAGGCTCCGGAACACATGTACACTTTGCAACATTTTGTTCAATTTATCCAGGTTTTTATTTCGGTACTAATCGAAAGGTCGTAGGTCTATAAGCAACTTTCCATTAGTAATAACAGGAACGTTGATGTAGTTGCACCACTATTAAGAGACGGCGAGTATAACGACGAAAGTCACGAATTTTTCTTATCTCACTTTAATTTAACGCTTTCATTCGAGGTTTTTAACGAATTATTGAGTAAAATTTATGCTGCTAAGAGCAGTCATATGGATTTCGTTAGTAAATGTTTTAAGCTTTTGTGGGTCGTTTTGATACCATGCCATCCTGTCGACATCGGGCAGACAGACATTTGACGATTATAGCTATTGTACAGCGTGCATAGCGATAAACCGCCATTTAAAGTCATTTCACTTCTTTGGTCTGATATGTCGCAGTTTCTTTAAAAACAACGTCATAAGAGTATTTCACTGAATGCCCGTGAAGTGTCAGCTTTATAGTTAAAAGTTGAACAGGATAAATTTTTACACGGTGAATAACAGAAACAGTTAGCAGCTGGTTTTGTCCGATAGCCTTATCCATTACGGCACGATGCATTAGGGTCATTCCCGACTGAGAAATGGTAGATTAGTGTGAGAGAGATTGGATTTGCTAGACATAGAGGCAAAGTGATCGATGATTATGATGCCATGAGTGGCCGCTGGCCCTAGACTGCTACATGGTCGATATTGCGTTAATATTCAGGCAGCGGCGTTTTCGTCTAGGCGTCCTGTTAGACTATAGTATACGTCTGAGCAACGAATACCTGCAGTCCTGCACTCTGCACATTAGTATTCAGCTTGCATTCATTCCAAGGCTAAAGATCAAGATGAGCACAAAAAGTGGCAGAGGTATGCTTCCAAAAACTCTCGCTGAATTTAGCCTTGTTTATAAATAATTATAATTAATACTGCAGTGATAATCCATTATCAAACGACACATTGCAGTATTCGATAAGCTTATATGTACTAGAGTGTAAGTCTAGTTTGGTAAAATCCGGTACACACTATTTTGATCACTTTGGCTTTTAAAAGCATGCAATTCATCCCAGTTAATGTTGTGACGCGGTTTGATAATACGTGAATAATTGTAGAAAGTGTAGTAGTGCAGAAGTCCGGCGTTCATATCGATTGGTCTAATCTGCGCGTAGAGCCTCGAATTACGAACGATGCTGCAAATGGTCGAGGCGTTCTTCTTATTGGCAACATAAACGCGGATAAGGAGCGGCGATGTACATAGCAGCCGATTTGTTACGTTCGTGCGTTCGGTCGCGCTAACGTGCAATAGAGAACGTTGGCCTACTGGGACCGGTCTGACAGTATAGAGACTGAGCTGCATGATCGAGCAGTGTGGTCGTTGTGGTGTTAAGCTGGTTCTGGCCGCCAGCTGTGGTCAGCCACGTCCACCCACCAACGCGTCGGCCTGACGAGATTATGGCGAGTTTGAGACTGTGCGTCGTCGACGATGAAACCGAATTTAGACAAGCACCAGCACCAGCAGCAGCAGCAGCGTCAGTGACAAGTCGTGCCAGTACTGCATCAGTGATACGATGGGTCGGCCGTTCGTTAGAGTCAGACTAGCGTCACGCGAACAGCTCGTCTGCTGCGGTTGCTGTAAACCTCACACGCAATTCACGACCGAATCGAACCGGATTTGTTGTCACTCGAATCGCCCATCTTTAGCACACAGCTTTTATGTGACAGTAACTCCAAACTGACGAAGCTGTATTGGAAATGTTGCTGTAAAGCTCATGCAGTGCTGTAAGGCCTACGTCACGTGCTTAATGATATCATCCTGTTTATGTCGTCAGTTGCTCGTCAGTAGTTCTGCTCAGAGCTTGTCTGTGATGCTAGCTTACCGTAGACGTATAGATCAGCGGACGATTACATTCGGTCGATGCACCGCGATCGCTTTAAATGATGGATTGCAGTCTATTCGACATTTCACACAACCTTGGCGAACTAAATACCGATTTCACGACTGGACCGGTTGCTACCTTGTAGCTTGTAGGCAATTTTGCAGATCGAAAGGTCGTATTAGTTTGGTTGACAGAGAAAAAGATTTTGAAAAAATAATCTAGAATGCATGCAGTGTGAAAACAACGAAATACAAGTATTCCGTTATGGTACTTGAGTGCAGTGAATCTTTTGTTGTTTGTATTTACCAACGACGTAGAACTTCGGACTTGTATTTGTACTCAAGTACTTTTGCTCGACTTCCTACTTAAGCTTCTCTGAGTTGTTGTACTTGAACGCAGTGTTTTCGTACTTGTCGTTGTGCGATGTTTTGTTTTATCAACAAGGTGATAGCATTAGGCTATTGTTTTGACATATTCACTCCATTTTCGTAGGTCACTACTCTGAATAGCTAGCTTATAACGCAACAAGTGGTATGACTAAATATTCAAATTCCGAATTTCAATAAAAGCGATAGAATTTATTGCAGTATTTTTCACAGTTTATTTCAGACTACATGGGTAAAAATTATTTAAATCGGTCCATATTTGTCGAACAGATCATGAAAATAACAGTGACATTTTGTGTATCTCATGAGTACCGGGGTATTCGCAGCCCAACGCTTAACGTTATGTGGTCCGCACAAATGCAATACAACTTAGGCCTAATGTAATAGAAGAACTTTTTTGCGTTGCAGTTGCAATAATGCTCAGCGCTGCAATAGGCCTATAGTACAAGCGTTTTTGCTAGTTGCTAGTTTGTGCAATAAGCGTACTGCGATCGTGTGGAGTCGACAGCGACCATTTCCAGTTCTTTTATTGCGGTATTCTTTTCGTGCAAAACACTTTGAAATTGTTACGACACGTTGCGTATACATACTGGATGCCGCACTGCTGGAATGGGTAAGCGAGTACGCAGTACGAGCTTGTACCACGCCAGACAGTGCCGTATCGTATTTAAAGTACTGCACCGTCGTTTCTTTTATGACGCACGACTGCAGCCGAAAGTTGCTAAAACAGTACTAGTAGTGCAAGCTAATGTGGTTTAAGTATAGTTGTTGCAGCATCTTCCAAAGCGACGTGAGTGCGTGTGACTAAGCTGACTGTCACGGCTCACTGCACCGAGCTATATCGACTTAGCGACGCGACTGACGTGGCGGCCTAGCACCAGAACAATAATCGAACGAGCGACTCTGACGCTGGGTAACCAATCAGTCGCCGTCAGCAGCAGTAGCAGCTAGCGTCGGGCGACATCGATTGACGTCCACGTATGCCGCATTCCAGCGCTTGCACGCTAGCGCCGTACAGGTAGGCCTAAGGTACACACGTCGACTGTGGTAGTCTTTCTTCGCACAAGACAGTGTAGAGCCAGACAGAGACGGACAGAAAATAACACAGTCAATAACTTGCGTATGAAAAATTTACGATGATACAGCGGTGCAGTGTAGCCTACATAATTAGAAGCGTGTTTAAACATTAATTTTTGTTACATTATATGTTGTTTTTCGTCTCCTGTTGGCCTACTACTAGCATTACTGTGCTGTTAACTCTATTACTGTTGCTGTAAACTTAGTTTCACTTAAGTTTATTTTGTCTTAAAGATATTGAACTGTGTCAGACGAATATATGATGACGATGATGATGATGATAATGACGTTCAGCTAGTAAACTAAAGTCGACCGAACTTGTTGTTAGTCGCTATTATAAACTGGTTTTTTACCTCACTGTTTGGTTAATTTTATTTAGGCATTTTTTCTTATTTTTACATATTTTAGCTATTTTTATGGTAAATCAACTTTTGGCTGCAATGCGTAATAAAATGTTTCATTAATTTCTAGTGTCTAAGGTTGGTCGATGACGGGATGGCCAACACGCAGCAAAGTTTCTCGGCATTCGCAGAATACCATGCAGGCCAGCAAGTTATTCGGCCACCACGTGACAGTAGTAACGTTATCATCAGTGACGTCATTGAGCCACGTGACAGCAGTGATAATGCGGATTTAGTGAACGACTGCAAACGGCGTAGCATAGACGACATGTGGCTGACGAAGTCATCCGAGGCCGAGTTTCGGACGGATGACGTCACTAGCAGACGACGATTGAGCTGGTCACCTGATAGCGTCGACCAACCACCTGCTGAAGTTGAGCGGCGATGCTTTAGTAGTGACAGGCAGCTGTCCGCCGCTGTAGACACAAGCAGAGTGTCCGTTGAGCGTCATAATGTTGATGACGATAATTATGAGACTCGTCCAGACTGCAGGCAACCGTCGTATCTTTTCAGAGATGCTGCTCTGAGTGTCATAGCAGTGACTGACAGCAGGCAGTACGGTGATGACAGCGCGGGGAGGAGGACAACTTCCAGACACATGATTGACAACACCGCTCATCATCATCAGCAACAGCCAGCAGTCTGCAGCGGTCAGACGAACATCTGCTGTGACGTCATCAAGCGTGACGTCACTAGGCGGCATGCTGACGAGCAGAGCAGGTCATCTTCACCTAGCACAGACGAAGACAAAAACAGCAGCGATGATATGTCATTAGTAGACCCGTGGGAGTGGTGGGCCAGCAAACAGGACAGCATTGACGACGACGACGATGATGAAGATGATGATTATGATGATGTTGGTGGTAGTAGTGGTACTGCTGTAGATGATGATGACGGCACAACGCTTGATTGGTTGGCACTGCAGGACACTGAGGACAGTGATGATACCGACAACAATCTCAGATTTAGCAGCATTCTGCAGACGTCGTCCGTTGTACAACGAGAATCTGCTGATCGTGAACTTTGCAACACATCTGCGCTGTCGGAACTTTACCGATCATCTGCAGTAAGCGCTCAGTACCAACAGTCGGGCTTTCCGCATTTTTCCACAAACGACATTTGCTGCGTTGAAAATGGCGATACGGAAGAGCGAGGATCGGGCAGCAAACCAGACAGCCAGCCAGTGTCTTCTTCGTCGACTGCAAACGCGCTGCAGCAGTTCGAACATAGATCGGAAGAACGTGTGGACAAGTGCGAGAGAAAGCTATGCGTCCGTCACAGCCCCGACGAGAACGATCACGATAGTGATAACGATAATAATGTATCTCTGACGATAGACAGTCCACAGCACAGTCAACAGCAAACTGTACGAAAGAATGGCGACGAAACGTTGCGTGAGATTATTGAAGGTGACACTACTCCGCTGCCGAGCGTTTTGTCAGACGACGATCATCTAACCGCAGATGTGACATCGCCACCAGAGTATGCAATGGTGGAGTACGCAGATGCTAGTTGCCAGCACGAATCAGCAGTAAATGTGATACAAGTTGTTCAGGGTTCCAGCGCAGAATTAAAGACGACGTTGTCGGTAGAAATACGGAACGGGTGTACATGGCACGCTGACCTGGATCGCAACACGCGCATCTGGAAACTGCTGGTAAGTTAAACGGCATGTTAGTGTATCTTTGTCAGATAGAATTGTTTTGTACAAAAGTGTGTACCAACTTATCTAGTGCAATACTGGAAAGTGTATTTAATAACATGACACTTGTGCAACAGAACATAAACCTATGCGTTCTGTACGGAATTTTTGAACGAAAACTCGTCCGTCACGTTTTGAATAATCAAAGAACTGAAGCAAAATAACTGTTTTACCGGTAATAAGTGTCAGTATTAATAATGCATTAGTTCGTACGTCGTGTGTAACTGCTGCTGAAGCTGCATTGTCACTTAACCTTTCATCACTTACCGTAGATGTTGATGGTAGCTGCTTCGTAAAGGTTAACTAAGAATAATGGTAAAGATAACAACAGCAGCAGCAGCAGCAACGGCAACGTAAAGAACAACAGTAACTAATCATGGCTTTATGGATTATACAATACAATACAATACAATGAAAAATTTGCACTCAAAAACTGACAAACACACTGTCAGTTTAATCTAGCACATAAACTAAAAAGAACTGAATTGTTTAAAAGAAAAATGA
>Ga0209367_1010385_pt1 | contig 12496 bp, 7 predicted proteins | sample WorMetLIZISLAND2_FD_187412 | JGI IMG/M metagenome (GOLD analysis project Ga0209367, IMG submission 187412) | Marine gutless worms symbiont microbial communities from Max Planck institute for Marine Microbiology, Germany - Olavius geniculatus... ... | reverse complement strand
CGGCGCAGGCGGGCGTCAAAGACAGCTACCCCCTAAAAAGTGGTTATTTTACCGCAATTATCTCGTGTAGCGTGAACACGGTTGCAGATAGGCACAGACATGCTGCTTATCATAACAAGCACTGGTGACAGGCTTTTTAAATTTATTAACATCGATGACCTTGAATGACCTTGAACCCTAAAAATATTGATTTAACGTGATTTTTTTGCGATTTTTGGCTGCAAAAGAGTGAATTACGACGAAATGGATGGAGATAGACTACGATTACCCGCGAACAGGAACTGCTATAGGCTTTCGCGCGTCTCGTGAGCTTTGCTCAAATTACTTGTACATTACTCACATGACATACATAGCGTTTTGTTTCTAGTTTGTGTGCAAAGTGATAAGTTTCAAAAAGCAGTCTACATTCCCCAGACACATTTGATCGTCGCTGTTACAGATTTCAATCTTCTCGTTGCCGAATCAGACACTGAAGGAGATGTTAGCGTTCCAGTGGCGGAATGGCTGTCAAGTGTCAGAACTGCATCTCGGATGTCCATCTCAAGGAAAGCGTGTCTACTCTTTGATCTCTATCTAGATAGAGACGTGTTTCATCGCGTCAGTTTTAAGCTGATATATCGTACGGCTGATTCTGACGCAGTCGAGGAGAGACCGCTGTTTTCAATATCTAACGACGGCGTCTCAGACCGTGTCAAGGACAAGTTCCAGTTATCGCTGGATGCTGCAACATCTCGCTACCAGGTAACACCGTCAGTCTACTGTATCACTCCGCATCAACGTCGACTAGGTTAATTCTTGCACATGGCTTCACCTGTATTAGATGACGTTAGAGAATGCCACGTGCAAAAGCTAAAATTGAAAAAATAGTCTAATTGCAGTTTTCCGCAATTTTGGGCATTATCTACAGCTGCCTAAAACAAATGGCATGGGAAGTATGCACCGTGTCCCAAAATTAGCGGCCCCTCTACAGATAAGTTAGGGTAAAATCGTTGATACCCGACAGATTTTTTTTACAAAATTTGAAACAGTCAAGGAGACAGTCATGGAGACAATCATTCTGAACTAGCGTTTAAAGTTTAAGCTTAAAGTGGCCACTTTTGACCTTGACGCAAGCTCTTAGTTTAAGCCGGGTACGCTGCTGCTGCTCGATCCCTTTGTCAGTAAAAATGTATTGAACGTAAGCTTAACGTAAACGAACTCTGACGTCATAATGACGTTACATTGAGCACACACTGTAAAGTACGTACATCATAATGGGCGTAACCGTAAGTAGTGTTAAGATAATGCGTGCAGTGTACGATATTTCGTTAAAATCTATGAACAACAAACTGAGTTAGGCGTCTTTGAAGCAGGGGTGCCGCTAATTTTGGGACATGGCGCTGATTGAATTGTGTAATCACGCTCCAAAAAACTGCACAACTAATGCTAATTAGAGCATGATGGTTGAAACACAGAAAATACTGAGGTGTATTAACTGAAATATAAAGTAATTTTAACGGAAAACATCTGCAAAGCAATTGCTAGCGGAATATATCGTTGCAGATTGTGGCGTATTTCTTCGTGAAGTCGACGTCAGTTGGTAAGATTGCTGTCAAAGTGCTGCATCTCAGCGTCGAAGACGGCGATCGTTCTGCACATTCTGGTAATATTTGCTAGCTGGACGTTTTATATGTGTATTACATAAAACAATCCAACATTTTTTATTTAATAATAATTTTTTTAGATAGAATAATCAGATAGCTTTACGTCCGGACTAGCAGGTCTCTTTTGAGCGGCCAAACGATTGTAATAATGATGTTTATTACTGCTCCTATTAAATTTTACCAAAAATTAAGTTTTTGTCGATATTTTTGATTGTGCAGTTGCTGGTAATGGGATGAAGTTGAAGAACTTGTTGTGGGACGGTGAGAGGGGTAAATTGATCGACGTCTCCAACAACACCTTTCGCTGGATGCACAGATCTACTGGCGAACATGCAGCCCGTATGTCTTTGAATTCGTCGTCGACTTTTTTGTATTTCTGGTTTTATTCATAGCAGGTTTGTCGCGGTGACAGATAATATGCAATGCAAAGGGAATTATTTCTGCTAAAAGTTGTGGAACGATGACGACATTCGAAAGTCACTTTATTGCTGTAAAGCAGTGGTTTTTGTTTTTGTTATAATAGAATACGCAATGCTATAGTGCATGTACTAATTTGTACTTGCCAAAAATATAATTTTGGGATATCACATTGTGTCAAAACAGTTTTAGAAGTTATATATGTAACAACGTTGTTATCGTTTACACCGCTGCTAAAAAACTATGTTCTCCAAACCATGATTTAATGCTATTTTTCCAAGCTTAGAACCGCATGTCGCACCCCAATGTAACCCCATTAGTAGCCCTTGTTTTTTTCTGATGCAATTATTGCATACGACACGGTATTGCATAATATACGCTAAGCATTGATTAGTAGCCTATATCCTGCCGTGCGTTGCCGAAGGAAATAGTTAACCAAAAAAAGCTAAAAGAAAAAGTCGCTGTCAGAAAGTCCGAAAGTGTTCGGAAATGTGTTTGTGGCAGAAATGATTTTAGATACAAGTAAGTCTGACAATTAATTATGCAGAACTGTCCAAAATGACTATTCGTAAATGAACAATAAATAAATAAGATTGATATAGGCCTAATATGCATTTTCTGTGTTTATGATAGCATTGACAGGGCGGCCGAAGAGCTCGGAATATAACGGAACAGTGAGCACGACGATCTCCGGACGAACTTGTCAACACTGGAGCTCACAGCGGCCCCACGAACACCGATATCACGAGCTGGCAGACCAGGAGAATTACTGCCGTGATCCGAACGATAACGGAGCTCCGTGGTGCTACACGACCGATAGCTTCCGTCCCACTGAGTTCTGCTTGATCTACACCGAGGGAGGCACGTATATAGCAAGCGAAATGTAGCTCGGGATTGTGCAGTCTTGTTTTCTAAAATGCAGACTAAGTTGTCGCGGAAAATCACGAAATTCATTTGACGTGAACTGGCGAATGTTTGCTTGAAAAACGTTTTTGAAGCAGTTAAACGTTTTGCATTCTTTTAACTTAAAACGTTTTTTTTGTGACGGCGAATATATTTTTTTCGTATTTTGACTTAGCATCTGTATCAAAAATCAAGACATTTTTTTCAGCGGCGTCGTTTGTCAAAAAAAGTAGGAACAGAAAGTTGCAATTTTCCGACAGACAGCTACAAATTTCTGACAAAAGACACTATAAATGATCATTTTTAAAATTTTTTTGCTTCAGTTCGTTCCAAATCGAATATTGTTAGCCACAAATTTTGTATTTTTAGACGAAAACTTGCCGACGAAAAAAAAATTTTTTCGACACCGTAAAATTCAGGCGGGGGAGCGATTGCTTATACTACCCCCAACCTTTGCTATGCCGCCACTGACTGTCTTTTGTGCGTTTTCTGACATTCGTGCAAAACCGTTTACTGCGCAGACGTAGCCGAAGCCAGTGTCGTGGAATTCAGCGATGACACGGCGTCGGCGGTTCTAACGTCTGATCAACTAACTCACGAAACAACCGGACTGACATCGACTTGTCTGTCGCTGAGGTATCGCGTCAGTTCGTCGGTCGTCAATCTGACCGTCGCACTGTCGTCATCTCCACGCAATCTCACCGGTTCCATTCAAGTCGCCACGACTCCGCCCTGCCATCCCGCGCGCTTCTGTGACTTGGAGCGAACGGTTTCGGTTGATTCTGGTGAGAGCATGATTATCACGGCGGAAAAATTCCGCGCTACTCGAGGCCCGGTGGTGTTTGTGGCCGTGACTGACATCTCGCTGACTCCAGGCAACTGCTCTAATGATTCCACTGACAGCCGTAAGTTTTCTTATTTGTATGAAATAAGCGGCTCTGAATTCCATGCAAACGAAAAAAATGCACCCGACTCGTTGTCGAAAAATGGAAAAATAAGAATTTAATTTCGTGCAGAATAGAAATATGCTCTGTGCACGTTGCAAAAATGTTTCACAAATGTTTAGTTTACTTTTCACAGGTTTGTGAAAGAAACGAACGAATAAAGCACTTAAAATTCGTGCAGTTTTTCTACAACTCATAACTATGACGTACAGCCTAAAACATTTTTACATCTTTTGTTTTATTGCATAGGCTGTTAATATTTTCCAGATTACTTTCGCATATTGTAACAACTCGGATTTTATGCTAAGCAATTTTAGCTTTATTTCTTTGTTCAAATAATGTGTTATTTTTGTGTACACTTTTAAATAAATGAATCAATAAACGAACGAATACGTAAATCAATATAGCGGGAATAAATGACAATAATTATGATGATATTTAACTATGATTGACGATTGCTATCAATATGTGTGCTTTTTTGCATTCAATTATTATTTTTTTGCTGTTATGTATTTTTTATTGTCTAGTAACTTATGATACATCAAAGTTTGTACCGCACAACGCGTCGTATGCATCTCACATGAAAGAGTATATTCAGATGATTTATGAAGAAACGCAAGGTTTGTTTTCAGTACGTCTGTGGTTTCATTAAAGTTTGAAGATGCACATGTTTACTCAGCAATTCAGTTACTTACTTAAAAGTTATTTCACGTTGATTGGTGTGTTTTACTTTCGGAAAATAGGGCTTTTATTGCATTATATGACATAGATGCCAGTGCTACAACTTCCCTTCGCTGCTCTCTGTTATCTCCAACGTTGCTCAGTGTTATTCCTGATGTTTTTTCTGAACTAGGATACACGGTTTTTATACCGGTTTTACTAAGATCTTTTTCAACACAGTCCACTCATTTTTTCAATAATTTTTTTTCTTTCGTCGTTATATATACAAGCGACTACTATGCTTCTCAGATGAAATAATCAACAATAAACTCAGTTTTAAACTATCAATACACAGCAACTTGGCTTGATATGTTAGCGACAAAAAGTACAATAAAAAGCTGCAATTCTTCGAAAACTATCTGTACATTAATTTTAATCGACAGGGAATGACATGAAGTTCTGGAATCGAAAACTCAGTCAAGAGCAGCAGCATTTTATACTGGAGTACGTAAGTCATTGTCTTTATGTCATAAAACACGCGACTTAATTTCTGTACTAGTTTAATTGTACCGTGTCCATGTTCATGTATTTTTCTTTCGTTTACATTTTTGTTATATTTTAGTTGTGCTTTTTTACTTGTGTTCGTAGAGCATTTCAGTTAGACCTAGAAATTTCTTGTGCTTCCAGTTGCTGTTTGTTTCGAAAAAAACGTGCATTTTAAACCTTTACAAATATTATTGCAGTTTTTAGTTTGTGTTCAAAGTTTTACCGGAAGAAATGTTTACGTCCAGTATATAACGCTACAGTATTTTAGGTTATACTTATACTATTTAGCATGTTAATTTGTTTTATGAGTCATATGTCATAATATAACAATAAAAATTGAACAAAATTTTCGCCTTTTCTTTGTCCCTACTTTTTTGCCGACTGCAGCCGGAAGCGCAAAAGTTTTTTTTGGGGCTTTAGGTTTCCAGATAATGCGTTATCACCTAATTTACATGTAGTCTGAAATAAGCAGCATTATGTGTGCGATGAAGACACTGTGTTGTTGCTGTTTTTACGTGATATAATCATCGGCAGAATCATGCGATTGGTTTGGGATAGTCGAATATTGTGCAGTGCATTCTATTCTGCAGATGCAAGTATGCCGGACGGAGCTGCTCTGAGCAGATGCTGACCGAAACGTTCACAGACATGGGTCGATGCTACGCGTTCAACAACGATCCAAATCAACGACTATTCAGCAACGCTTCCGGTCGGGTTTGAGTTGCTAGATTATTTCTCTGTGTCTTTTGCTTTTTCTGCATATTGCGACTAAATTTCATATGTATTATTTATTTTAAGAGGTTTGTGATTTTAGCTGATAAAATGCAATGACGGTTGGTCGAAGTGGTGTGATTGTTGATAATAATAATAACAACACGACAATAAGCTGTGGCTGGTTACCAGCGCGCTGGACAGGATGTAAGATTCACAATCGAAAGGCTGTCGGCTTGCCGATCGAATTTCACCACGGATCATCTGCAATTTTGAGCAAGTTGCTAACCTACTTCGTGCTCAGGTCAAATCAGCCTCCGACCCTCAGCGGGATGGGAAATGAGTAGTGGGTTACAGGCTACCTGGTAAAAGCTTAGTGTGGGTAATCAGGCGGTGGTATGTTTGTTGGCTGCATCGCGGGTCTATGTGTTCGCTGACGCGGGCAATGGATGGCCGCATAGTGCGCTGCGGTATTATTTGCTCGTGCCAATCAGCTGTCACTTCCGAGACTGTAAAGCGCATGCTTCTGGTCACGAATCCGACTCATGTAAGCAGCGCTATATTTAGTACCTACTAGGCCTACTTTTCCCGTGTACTCGGTCAAATATTTGTTCGTTTGAACTCGTACTCAATCAGTGTCATAACAATGTATGCTACGCTATTTAGTAACACGTGTAGTTAGTTATGTGATTTACGATGTTCAATATCTATATAATTTATGTGTTGGTTGCTGGTTTGCTGGTTTGTTGATGTAGGAGCAAATCTCGGACTGTCGTTGACAATAAACCTCGAGCAGTACGAAGACCTGGCCGGTGACGTCGATGAGGCTGGCGTTGTGGTTTGTATAATAATTTATTGATCGTCCTACTATTGTTACTATTACATACAAAAGTCTAGTTACTATAGGCCGTTTTAATTGCTAATTTTGTGTGTGTTTTGTAAACCAAACGTTTACTGCCTATGTCATCATTATATATATATATATACCCTGTGTGCTATGATACGACACTGTGCAAACTAGTTGGCAATAAATATACCAGTGGTAAGTCAATTTAAACACTTTTTTCACTGCTACCCGCATGGACAAGTGCAGAAAAAAACAGATCTCGTTAAGTCGGTTGCAGTAGGAAAGATTTTTGTTTAGTTACGTAACCATCATCAATGAAGACAGATTATTCGAACATTAAACTGCCAAAGTTACAGATATATTTATAAAGTCAATACTATTTTGTTGCTGTTTTTGAGAACTTTTTAGCGCCGTGATGTTACATTACTTAACACGTCATCCGTCGGACCACGGTACAAAGTTTGATTTTTTTCCAGGAATCACAAGCGGAATAAAGGCGCGTACAGGGCGACGTGACAAAACTAAAATGAATTAACCTTTTGACGAACTGACAAATGAGCAAGCAGTAATAGGGTGTTTACATGATCCAGCAAACGCCCAGCAAACTTCCAACAAACTTCCAGCAGACGTCCAGCAATTCACGTGTATTTTGAATACATTTGCTGGAAGTTTGCTGGACGTTTGCTGGAAGTTTGCTAGAAGTTTGCTGGAAGTTTGCTGGACGTTTGCTCCCATATGTTATAATGGAACTGGAAGTTTTCTGGAAGTTTGCTAGAAGTTTGCTGACGTTTGCTGAAAGTTTGCTGGATGTTTGCTGGATCGTGTAAACACCCCATAATGCATTACAGTAAGCACCGTCTAACGACGTCGGTGGCCTACATGACTACGCTCACGTACGCGTTCTGCTTGCCCATTGGTCAATTCGTCAAAATTAAACTAAACTGCGTCAGTTCAGTTCAGTTCAGTTCAGTTACGTCACTCTGTACGCGTTTTAACAGGCACTGCCGTTACGCCACAGCAGTGCTGTGTCTAGAAGTAAAAAATGCATCAATATTAAAATATTAATTGAGGATTTTTGCGGCCGTAGATTGCAATGCATGAACCAGGAGACAAAATCATTGTAGCTGACCGAGGCTTGGCAGTCGCTCCTGGTCTGCATACACTGTTCGACATCAGCTATACTGTCGTAAGCATGGAAAATAAGTTATTATTTACTGTTACATTGTCATAATGTCTGCAATTTAATGTATTAAATACTGTTCATTCTACTGCATTACTGCTGGTACTTAAATGGGTGACAGTTGGCGAACGGGTAAATCATTTCAGTATATTACACCAGTTATCCCGGTCAACTCAACCTGGCCATCCCTCCGTGGGTAGACGCAATGAGTACCAGCGAATGCTGAAGCGTAAACAAGCACACCGCGCGATGCACTAGCCCCGTATCCGTAGTTTCGCAGTGTTAGCTGGTGCCTGGTCATGGCTAAGGAAAAGGAGATCAACGCCGGCTTATGGGCCTCATGACTCGGGAAAGACTACGTTTTTACGTAATTTTAGCAATTTCATATTTTTCTTTTTTTTGTTACTGATTTTTTGGTCGTTTGACGTAAACGACAAACAGCTAAATAGCGTTCGATTAAACGAAATACGTTAATAAAATTCACTAAAATGTAATGAAATCTTTTTTTCTAAATAGGTTATGTGGACTGTCGCCTGCGTCTGTAGACAGAAAGTCTACCGTCGGCTCATGGCTGCGATGACACGAAAACTCTTGATTACTACGACACGTATTCTATTTCGAAGTGTCGTCTGGAATGCCAAGCCAAGTCGCTGTACAAACACTGCTTATGCATTGAACCCTACATGTCCGGTATTTTTTATTTTATCACTTTTCAGTTCTGCTTGACATAAATATCAGCAAAATATTTTTTTCACGCTTATGTGTTTCAAGTTTGTTGTATTTTAGTAAAATAAAGCGACGGGTATAAGATAATTGATAGGTTGATGTTTTTTCTGCTGAAAAGATAAGCTTAACGCTGGGCTTAGAGGATAACAGAAATAGTCACGCGGTTGATTTTGTAGTTATAAAGCCAAATTCCGGGAGTGAGCTGTGTATGGTTAGTTGGTTACTTTTTCTGGTTTAAAAATCGGGATCACCTATTAGGTTTAAATGATTTTTTTGGATGATGAAACCATTTTATATTATTGACTTTTTACGTATATTATTGTCATATTTTGTTTTTTTTTGTATTATCAAAATGCCGACTGTTTTTTGTGGCTTTTTATTTAGGTTTGCGTATCTGCACTTTGGAATATCAGTTCAACTGCATCAAAACATGGAAAAGTGAGTTTTTATAAATTCGTTTTGTGCTAAATATTTATCAGTGTTAACATTGTAATCGTCGCTAATAATATCAGATGTTCCAGAAAAACTATTGAACTTTGGTTATAACTGCTTTACATATTGACTAAATTTTACTTTTTCGCTCAACAGAAAATTTGCGCTAATTCACTACGTTATCTTAAAAATATTTTGTCAAATAACTGTTGTGTCTTGTACTTCAGAAAAGTGTTTTTGCTGAGAGACAAAAAATAAAGTTCGAAACAGAGTATTAAACTAGCTTGCATCAACAAACACTTTTCGCATTTTAAAAGCCGAACACAAACTGCAACTTTAGCGTGTTAAATCACTTCATGCTTGATCTTAATGAGGTCTAGTGCATTGTGATGTCGAACTTTGACCGCATCGAAATTTAGTAACAACTGTCGTCATATAGACTAGCAGAACTGTTAAGCACGGCGCCTAAAGTAAATCGCCGGTCGACGTTAAGTGATAAACCGTTGAGTTAACTAAAAGTTTGGTGGTGTAACAGTAGCATGTTGGACTGGTGACCGCGAAGTTGCTGGTTCGACTCCTGCCCGGTGCACTGCCAGGTAACAACAACCTTGGGCAAGTTGTTCACACACATGTGTCTCTGTTCACCAAGCAGCATAATTTGGTACTGATCAAAAGGTGGTGACGTTCTGCTGTTGGGAAGGTAACCTAGCCTCACACTGACCATGTGTAACGGACTCAGTGGTCTATCCACCTACGGGGCTCAACGGCCACGACTGGGAGATGAGTACCCCGCTTTCACTCCAGAGGTGCACGGTTCGCTTTACTTTTTTTGCAATAAAAACCGGCCCTTGGTCGGCGGAGATATGACAATGTACGGTATTCAAATAATGTTGTCGAATGATGAATTTGTTGCACAGAGAACGTGAGCGATATATCGAAGTGCGAGTGTTCGCCGTCGTGCCGCCAGGTGGCCTACGACGCCACCATTTCTAACTCGATGTTGTCGGACATGTTCATACACACGCTGTTGACCCGCAGCTTCTGGCCGGGCATCGAGCGTCGCTACTTCACCGCGCTGGACGTGCACAGTCGCGTCGACACGCGCAGACATGTCTGGACACGTTTGGACATGTTTACAGTCGCGTCGACAGGGTCTCGATGAGGACGCTGCGTCAACTGGTCGCGCTGGAAAGCACTTACCAGACGCTGAGCAGCAGCATCGACGTTGACCTGCTGAACCCGACCACGTCTATAATCGGCGACATCTACAACGCCATCGGACTGATCATTCAGCTGACTCACGACAGCGTCCAGCAGTTCCGTACTCAGCTGATACAGCCCTTCACCGACACCTACAAGAAGAAGGTCGACTTCTTCGTGCGACGCATCGTCGACCACGCCAACGCATTCCTGGCTCATCACGCCAGCAGCAGCAGCAGCGAGTCATTCGCTGACGCTGACGTCAACGCCAGTGCGACCACGTTCTGCCGGTACTTCGTCAAGTTCTGGACGTGGTTTCAGAAGGACTTTGACGATTCGTACAAGGCGTGGACGTACTTCGACCGCAAGATATGCACCGAAGATCTGCTAAACTCGTGCAAAGAATTTCTCAACGGCGAAGAAACGGATAAGCAGAAAATACCGGAGCAGACGAAGGTCTGGCTCAAGTGTATGACGGAGTTCAGAGAGTTTCTGGGCGACGTTAATTCGTGGTTGAAAACACTGGCAACACTGAACTCCAGTCTGCCTCTGCAGATATCCAGTGATGATACTGTGCTGCTAAAATTGAAGACTAGCGTGCAGCATCTTCGGGATACGACTGACGAATTCAGACTTCACATCATGACCAAGGTATGGACGAATTGGGGCCGACTGTTATTCTGTTTGCTGTTTGTACGCTTCTGTCTTAAGGCGCGTAAAGAGCGGCCAAGCTAAACTGAACTGAAATGATATGGTTTAGTTTTTGACGAACTGACCAATGGGCAAGCAGTAACGCATTACAGTAGGCACCGTTTAACGTCACCGATGTTGTACGTGACTGTGCTCACATACGCGTCAAACAATGACCAATAGGCTAGCTCTGCTTGCCCGTTGGTCAGTTTGTCGAAAAACTAAACTATGTCAGTTCAGTTTAGTTTAGTTACGTCGTTTTTTATTCGTTTTTACACGTTTGCATTAAACTACGCCGTTACGCTTTACTTTTTGGGACACGCTGTCGTAAAATATATTAAACTCTGTAAGCTGTAGCAAGTTTGTTTGCACTTTAGCAAAACTGCCCAGAAAAAATACACCCTAGTTGTTGCTTTCCGGGTGCTTTTAGTTGTATCATTTTAACCATTGGTGGCGGTTTGTTATAAATATTTTACGTTATTTGAGTACTTGATGTCGGACTTGTCGGATTCTTTTTACTTTTATGTCTTTATCAGTTTGGCTTGGCCTTTGGTCGCTAGACGTTGGCGGACCGACCGGTGGTCTAATGATAATGACAATTACAAGTATTACTTATTTTAAATGATACATTATGCCAGTGACTTTTAGCCCTATACCTGGCAGGCGCAGCTTGCGCTTAGTGAAAAGGGGGCAATTTTGTTAAGCGTGTATGCAAAATTTTTATCACCAAAAAAACGGTTTCGAGCTCAAAATGCACCACAAACCGTTTAGCGGCCGGGCTTCGCCGGACCCAGTGGGAAAGCTTACAGCCCTCCCACAGACCCCCTAGGTTGACTTTGCGTGTGAAGTTTCTGGGAGAGAGAGAGAATTTTATTAGCCAAGTAACACATCAAATAACAATTTCAACAATAATAATCAACTACAATGGCAGGTTGCCAAAAAAGGCAAAGGCCCATCAACGCTGGCCACCATTAACATAATAGACAACGATATAACAAAATAATGAAAGTGGAAGGTAGAATGAAACGCAAAGAGAAGAAGAAAAAAAGAAAAGAGGGGAAAGAAAAGATAGCGAAAAAAATAAAGGATAGCGAAGGCGTTTAGAAAAGATGTAGCAAAAAGGGGAAAGAGACGGAAAAGTATAAAGGATTAACTTGAGCCCCATTTCGATTCTAGATTTGGAGGATAAAAACCCTCTAGAATGTGTCGACGTGCGGTGCAGGCCGACGTTGCTAGGACGTTTCACAGTCGTCTGTTGCCACTGCGTGATGCTGTCGACAATATCAGAACAGAGGCACTCAACTCTGTCCGACAACAACTGACGTCCGTCATTTCCTACTACAGGTTATATGCTAGCCCAACCCACACTTCTACGACAAGTTGACTTACGGCACTGACATACAGAATATGCATACGACATTACGTTCGCAGCCGAATGCTTAGCTTAATAATCTATCCCTGATTATCAGACAGAGAACTACCCTGTGTCTCAAAAAAAACCGGACCCCTATTACGTTTTGAAATAACTCCAACAAACTGTGCCTAATAATAATAATGATTAGCTGAGAAAATCGTCAAAAGGTACTCAATATCGTAG
>Ga0209367_1010384_pt1 | contig 12496 bp, 5 predicted proteins | sample WorMetLIZISLAND2_FD_187412 | JGI IMG/M metagenome (GOLD analysis project Ga0209367, IMG submission 187412) | Marine gutless worms symbiont microbial communities from Max Planck institute for Marine Microbiology, Germany - Olavius geniculatus... ... | reverse complement strand
GCATGCTTTACAGAGACAGCTATTGATGTGTACATCTTTGCAAACTAGGCCTATGTCAGATTTGCTTTACTTGGTTACTGACTATATTTTTCAGAAGCTGCGTTTGTCAGCTTTTTTTAAAGAATAAAATGAATGAATGAATGAATGAATGCTAGCAGTGGCGTGCTAGAAATTCCAATTGGAGGCCTCGTTTCCTTTCCTCTTTCCTCCCTCCTTCCCTTCTTTTCCCTTCCCCTTTAACCCTTCTCCCTTCTCTTCTTCTCCCATTTTCCCTCCCTTGCCCTTTTTTAAAAGTATATGGACCCCCTAAAATCCAGCTAGGAGATCCGGGGAGCGCTGTAAGCTCCCCCAGCGGGGTCTGGGCGGAGCCGCAGCCGAAATCGAATTTGGTGCATTTTAGCTCTAAAAATGAGATCTGGTTGCAAAAATTTCATTTATTTTAAACTGACTAAATTGACCAATTTCATGCAGTTTAAACGTATGCTTATGTTTTGTCTGGAGAATTGGGGGGCTGGGCCTCCTATAGCACCCCTTGGCTACGTCACTGAATGCTAGCACGTGTGCAATAGGCCTACATCAACAACGAATTAAAACAAACTAAAACAACTGAAACAACCGCTGACTGTTGCTGTCGATTTCGTTTGGTTTTTTTCTATACAGCAAAATTGTTACTTTTGCTCGGTTTATTTAGTTTTTAACTTTTTACGCGCGAAAGCAGCTACTGCTTTCAGCGCGTCTTAGCCATCGCTATTTTTATTTTAGTTGTCTTTACTTCAGTCATTTTTCGAATTTTATCAGTTTTATATTCAGCACTATTTTTGTTTTCAGTAGGCTATCTCTCATTTCATCATCATTCTTTCATTCCAATTTCAAATTTTTCTTTTCTCAAATCCTATCCTCCATAGACATCTGGCACCTCCTCGGACTGACTCCACGGCTATTTGGACCCGCTCACGGTTTTTATGTTTACTGTTACTCTTTTCAGTTTTTTTCTGATTTTTACTCTTTATTATTATTCTTTATTTCTTACCTTTTTCAGTTTTTCTCTCTTATTTTAGTTTTCTTCACTTCAGTCATTTTTCGAATTTTGTCAGTTTTACATTTAACAGTATTTCTATTCTCAGTATCTCTCATTTCATTTTTCTTTTAAACATTTCAGTTTTTTTTAGTTTATGTGCTAAATTAAACTGACGGTTTGTCTGTCAGTTTTTGAGTGCAAGTTTATGATTGTATTGTATTGTATTGTATCGCAATTCTGTCCGTCCGTCTGTCCGTCTATCTGTCCGTTACACGGGTGGATCAGTCAAAAACGGTCAAGCTAGGATCTCCAAATCTTCGCCGTCGGCTGCCTGGAAAACTCTAGTTTCAGAAACCGTAAAGCTTTTCCAGAAATTCGAACGGGGTCACTTCGAACGAGGACGCTAAATGAGAGGGGGTGGGCAAAATTTGTGATTTGGCCAATAAGTCGCTGTATCTCAGTAGGCCTAACGGTGCGAGATAGGACCTAGGTTAATATTAATCACTAATAGAAAATGGTACACTGGCTCTCGATTGGCGCCGAATTAAATGACCTTAAATGACCTTGAACACTAAAATAGGAAATTTTATGGATTTCGTGCTGAGACACAAGTCTATATCATTAACAGGAGGCGCCACGGAACTATCGTTATGCGATCCAGATAGAGAATTTGGTATTTGTATATTAACTTAGCGTGAACACCCCAATTTTCAGTTAAACTACTGAACTGGAACTGCTATAGGCATTTGCGAGTCTTGTGAGCATTAACTCAAATTTCTTGTTCTATTGCTTCTGCGCAATTGCCCTTAAGCTGGAATCAGTTAAATGTTTTGTGGTTCTCCTGCCATGACGTATATCGGCTATCATCGATGTTTTGTGTTGTCGAAATAACAATTCCGCACTGTTTTGTTAGTTTTGGTTTTTAACATGATAGTATACGAGTATAGGGCGATATTTGCTATTTTACTGATTATTCTACGCCAAATACTGCATTTTTAGGCGCGGCAGCAGAATGCTTCGCGCGTCTTAGCCATTGTCTAGGCGTCTGTCCGTCTGTCTGTCACACTCGTGATCTGTAGCAAAACGGTGCAAGCTAGGATCACAAAATTTTACCATTGGCTGCCGCAAGGTCTCCAGTTTTTTTGTGACAAAATTTCGTGCCCCTGGGTGAGGGCGTTCTTCACGAACGAGAGCGTCAAATAGGAGTACCCCTAAAAGACGTTATTTTGCCATTATTGGCTCGTATAGTGTGAAAATGGTTGCAGATAGGTACAGACTTGCTGCTTATCATAACAAGCACTAGTGACAGTCTTTTTAGATTTGTAAACATAAACGACTTGAACGACCGTGAGCCCCCTAAAAAGAGGTTTTAGTGAATTTTTCGCAATTTTTGGATAGGCCTACAGCGCACATTTCAACACTAAACTGCGACAAAATGGCTGGAGATAAACCAAGACAACCTGCCTATGAAATTTTCAGCATTAAACGTAAATTTTAGCATTTTAAGTCCCGAACCCCTAGGTTCAAGGAGGCAGGCGCAGGCGGGCGTCAAAGACAGCTACCCCCTAAAAAGTGGTTATTTTACCGCAATTATCTCGTGTAGCCAGGGTTCTCAATAAACCTGAATTTTCAGGACGTCATAACTTTCAGGCTTAAAAAATTTAGACGTCAGTGCACAAAATCTCGAAGTCGTGCAGTAAGCCTACAAAAAAACTCAAGCAAAAAATTAACATAGCTTAGTGCAAAATAATGTGTCATTTCTGCACGACTAACACATGCAAGCCTTGGTTTTGAAAACAAGCAACATTCATTTCTAGCTCTATGCGAAACGAAGGACGTAGACCTATTTTCTGGATTAGAAACATTATTTTATTGCACACAAAGTGATATAAAATAGATTCTAACGTCAATTCGCAGTTTATTGTAGAAAACAGATATAATTAGACGCAGCTAGATATGGACGTCGCGATGTCCATGTCTTAAAATTTGGGCGTACGGGCTGAAATGTTTGGGCGTATTTACGTTCAAACGCCCGCTAATGAAAACCCTGCGTGTAGCGTTAAAACGGTTGCAGATAGGCACAAACATGCTGCTTATCATAACATACAATAGTGACAAGATATTTATTGGTGTCGACGTCGATGACCTTGAATGACCTTGAACCTCCAAAATAGGGGTTTTTAGTGAATTTTTTTTGCGATTTCCCGATACAACACACATTGTAACATTGTAACTGTAATTAGTTAAGTTTTTTTCTTTTATTTTGTATTTGTTTGCTACCTCTCATGGTGAATAAAGATGTATACATTTTAAGAGTGAATTGCGCCGAAATGGCTGGAGATGGATTTGGACAACCTGCGTATAACATCTTTAGCATAGAACGTACATTTTTAAGAATCTAAAAATGGTTATTTTACCGCTATTGGCTCGCGTAGCGTAAAAACGGGTGCAGACGGGCAGAGACAATCATGCTGCTTATCATAACAAGCAATAGTGATAACCTTTTTGTTTGTGTGAACATCGATGACCATAAATGACCTTGAACTTCTAAAGTAAGGGTTTTAGTGTTTTTTTGCAATTTGTAGCTGCTGAGTAGATTTCAAAAGAGAAATGGATAGAGATAGATCAAGACAACCTGCAAATAGGAACTGCTTTGTTCAAATTACTTGTTTAAATTTTCAACGGCAGTTTGAACTCAAAAAACGCACTTAGTTCATTTTGTAAACTGCTTTTTATCATTTTCTTCGGTAGCTGTATTTACGCCTGTAGGCCTATTAATCCGTTGTCAGACTCAGCATAGGCCAGCCTACATGTACAGTTTCTGACCGCAGACTGGCTTTTTTATTTGTATATAGCCTATAGCTTCCCAATGAAGCCTCCGCCAAAGGTTGTTAATATAATTTCTTATCATAGTCAAGCGGATTTAATTTTTTTTGCTTTTACAAATCCATTTATTTACTTAGAAGTCACGTTAGATCAGCGCAAATGACATGATGAGCACACTAGAGAGATACTCTATGCACGATATGAACGACTTACCGCATCATTTGATGTGTCACACTCCGCGACATAGGCCTACTGCAAATTTACACAGCGTCAATGAAATCATTTTCAATTCGGTAAAGTGGCTTATTTGTGGTTAGTTACCAAATTTAAACAAATCTAATTTCGAAAAACAATATTAACAACAGCAATCGGCGTCGTCGGTCAAAATACGGGGGTAGCAGTCGCCGGGCGGCCGACGGAAAAACTGCTAATTTGACAATTCCGACAAACAGTTGTAACAATTTCGACGAAAAACAATATGGGTGCTCAGAATTTTAATTTTGCCCTTAATTTTTTTTAAATAGAGGTTTTTGTTCTTAAATTTTAGATTATTAAACAAAAAATTTTCACCGAGATTTTCTGACAATTTTTCGATAGTCAAAAAAGTTCGGGGCGAGGGAAGGAGGAAGGAAACTGCCACAACGTCACTGGGAGGATTATAATGAAAAAAAGTTGGTAACTTGTGAGAGCACGGTAAAAGTGCCTATACAATGATAGCGTCTCGTGCGATGGCGTTGCCAAATCCGAGTTGATTGACAGCTGCGCTGTACGTAGCCCTGCCTTATTTTATTTTTTGTCGCAAATGGAGGAGGCAGTCTCTAAGCAGTGGTTAAAGTGTGGGGGACGCGGTTCCCCCGCCTCTAGTTTTTAGTCCAAAGCGTTCCCCCACTTTAAGTTACGGTACCAAAAGATGCAGCAAAGGGCCCAAAACCACCAACAGGAGCCCGAAGCCAAACTAGCGTTTCCCACATCTGTATTTATACTTTAACCACTGCCTCTAATACCCCGTTTACACGATCAAGCAATCATTGAGCAAACATCGAGCAAACGTCGAGCAAATATCAAGCATACATAAAGCATAGCCTACATGAAGCAAACGTCGAGCAAACATCGAGCAAACATCGAGCAATTAGAGCACGCGTCGTGCGCGTGTATTTTGAATGCATTTTCTGTATGTTTGCTCAATGATTGCTCGATGTTTGCTTAATCGTGTAAACGGGATATAAAGTAGCTCTACTGGTTGGGGGGAATCATTGATGTCGTTTCATGTGCAGAGCGAGATGGTCGCTACGTGAGAAAGTTCGTCGACACACGCCGCAGTGAAAAGGTCTGTCTCCGGTGTGTTTGCGATAGTGACGCGTCAGTTCGTCCGATCGCGCAAACTGCCAGCCGCAGCCGTCCCAGTCGCATCCGTAAGGCTTTTCGCCCGTGTGTGTCCGAAGATGAGCCTTAAGGTGAGAGCTCTTCGTGTATGACTTGCCGCAGCCCGGGCTCGAGCAGACGTGAAGGTTTGAGTACCCCACTGCCCGTCTTAGCTTCCTTGTCGCCGTCCCGCCCTCCTCGCCTTCGTAACCTAACAAAACATGAAACAAGAAGCCCAGCTGTCGCTAGGAAAGACGCGCTACAGCCTATAGCAGTTCCTGTTGCATCCAAGATTGATGATTTTTATTTCATCTGCGAGGGCGTATGCGATTTCCTATTAATAGAAAAATTGGCTTTATCTTTCACCGTTTAGTTACAATAGCTCGTATTGAACTTTAAGATCATTTAAGGTTAGTAATTTCTGTCATTTAAATGGCGTGGGTGAGTGAGTAGTTTCTTAAATGGCAATATACGACTTTCTATAGCAACTTCATATGCAATGTGTGACTTTAATAGCAACCTGGGCCCTATCTCGCACCATTTAGCTATAATACATCCGTTACAAACAGACAAACGACGAAAGATAAACACATTAAAGATTACTTGTATGATAGACAGCAGTTTGTCTCAATCAGAGGAATAGACTTTGACACTGCTTCTGTTTTGTACGGTGTTCCTCAAGGATCCGTCTTGGGTCCATTATTGTTTCTCATTTATGTAAATGACATTTATTCTCGTATTAATAATGCTACTGTTAAATTGTTTGCTGATGACACAAATTTATTTGTCAGTGGTACGTTTATTGATGAAGTATCTGCTAATGCTAATATATGTATAATTAAGTTGAATACTTGGTTTTTAGCTAACAAACCTTAGTTTGGATAAAAACTGTTTTAGTGTTTTTGGTGTTCGTGATGATAATACTCGTTGTAAAGTTGAATTAAGACTTGGTAATGTGATTCTTAAACAGGTCAGCTGTTCTAAATATTTAGGGATTATAATTGACAATAATCTTACTTGGTCTGAACATATTAATTACATTTATAACAAAATCCTTAAATTTACTAGTATTTTTTTTATAAGATACGCCACATTTTGCCTGTTAAAGTTTTGATAACTATATACTTTGCTTCTGTACACTCACATTTGCTATGTGGTATAGAAATCTACGGAAATACCTACCGTGCTTATTTAAATAGATTAATGGTATTAAACAATAAATTGTTACGAATTCTTCAGAGTGCCCCATGTAAGACTTCTGTTTCGGATTTATATGAAAATTTTAACACGCTTAACATTCCTGATCTTTATAATTTCCAACTTCTTGTCTTAATTCACCAATTTTTTATCATAAAGAAAAGTTATCTGTTATATTTACTTTACTTTAATGCAAATTTCTTGTTTCATAATCATGATACACGCAATAGAAATAATTTACATCTTGCTAGATGTAAAACGTCTTATGGTCTAAAGTGTATAAAATACAAAGGTGCAGTAATCTTTGGAATCAACTTCCTTCTGAGTTAAAGTTAATTACTTCTATCAATTCTTTCATTGTCATAAATAATCGTGTCTAATATCAAACTAATTCAGTTTTTTTATAATTTACAATATCTGCTTTGTGCACTTTTTAGTAATCACTTTGGTTGCATTATTTGTCTGTCTTTTTGTTTGTTATTATTATTTTTATTATATTGTTTATAGTTATTGGTCATAGTTATCATAGGTGGCCAGCTGTGATGGAGTTTTCCTTTCTGGCAGCCTGCGGTTGTGTGAAATTGTTATTGTATTGGTTGTGAATGATATGGCAAATAAACTTCTCTTTCTCTCTCTCGTGCCATGGAAATCGTATAGCATGGCTGTAGCGCGTCACAAATAATTAAACTATAAATAAATTTAAACTAACACATTTATGAAACCATTAGTTGGCAGCTACTTCAAAAATATAATTAGCTAAAAAAAAGTTCTGATTAAACTTTTTTCTCTCACTTATTTGAAACTGTGCTGTATTAAATTGGTGCAGCATTGTCGACGAATGCTGTTGATATTGGATACAAGCAAAATGTCAGTGTGAAAAATTTAAACTTTTTTGACGCTTAGAAACTAAAATATATAAATAAAAAAGTCACTGTTTTAATTTATGAATTTATTTCTATTCACTTTTGCGACAGTTGCAAAACAGTTCACGACAGTTCACTGCAGTCTGTCCAATGATAAGCCTAGCTTAAAAGTTAAAATTTGTACAAATGGCTCAACTATTTTTAAACTAAATTAAATTAAGATGTTAACTAAAACTTGATAACTAACTTACTGTTTTAACTAACTTAATTAAACTAGTAGCTTAACTAAAATTAATTAACTAAACTATTAGTAAACAACTTTTAGTTAATTTTTGCCCATCACTAAGCTAATAACCTGTTGCCGATACTGTTGTTGATAATGACGGTATCGATGGCAGCATGTCTTCAGCAGGAGCGTATTCTCGTTGCCAACAGCAGGACGGCCAGGTCGACGTGTCGTCAGGGTCGTAGCTGATGTCGGACGTGTGATCAACAGCCAGTCCAGCGTTCCATACGTCGCCAGTCTGCAGTGCCGCCGCCCTCGTGTCATCATACCCTGCTCCCAGTAGACGGCTGCTGTAGTCTGCCGGCGAATTGTACGAAGAAGCAGAGATGATGTCAGTGGGGAAGTCGGTAGCGTGGGGTGAGATGGGAAGAGTGAAGTTGACCATCAACATCGACTCCGATGACGCTCGTGGCGTCAGGGGGTCGTAGTATGCTGTAGGATCAGATTGGTGCTGCAGTGGAGGGTACTGTACATCCGGGTAGTGCGCGGTGGACGAATCCATCAGCTGCGGTTCTAGTGAGTACAACCCTAGCTGCTGCTGCGGCTGCTGGTAGCTGTTATGCGGATTGAAGTTAAGATGCTCCTCGGTTGATGACGTCAGCGACTGCGACAACGCTCGACACTGGGCACAGTCGCATGTCCAGTTTTCAGCGGTCGGAGGATGCATCAACGGTACACGTTGGACATCGTCGTTTGGCGGCGTGACGTCGTACATTCCGTACTTCCAGTCTGAAAACTCTGAACCGGTCGTCGGCGGGTAGTCGAAGTAGTTCTGGAGCGGCGGTGGAGCAGCGTACGGCCATGTGTCGCTGCGCTGCTCCGTCCATGCTCCGCCGTTGCTGTAACCGGCCGACCGCAAGCCGAGGTACTTTCGGAGCGACGCTGGAGCAACGTACGGCAGAAAGCCACTGCGCTGCTCCGTCCACGCTCCGCCACTGCTGCTGTATCCGGCACCGCTCGTAGGACGCTGCAGAATGATGCCAAAGTCAATCAAGTCGTGCATATACGGATCTGTCATAACTCTCCCGGTCGGTGACACGGGCGGCGTGAAACTTCCATCCCAGTTAGTCGTCGATAAACCACCAACCTCGCCTAGTCCAGGAAAATGCACGTGGCCTATACCGGCGGCGGAGTTAGGGTGTGCGTGACGTGACGGTGATATGTTGTATGTGGGATAACTGGAACTCTTAATCTTGCCTAGACCGGGAGGAAAATGCCCGTAGTTTGTACCAGGGGCGGATTTTCCGGCAACAGAATAAGGCCTACTGGGGCCTGGATCGGCGTCTGCTGACGAGTACTTCTGGATTATTATGGGAAACCCGGAAGTCTCAGCTTCGTCTGGAGCAGGAAAATGCACGTGGCTTGTACTGCCGGCGGATTTTCCAGCGTCGGAATTATTTCTAGCAGCAGAATCGGGCCTAATAGCGGAGTCTGCAGCGGCAGCATCCGCGTGGCGTGAAGGCTTGTACATCGGAAAACTGGAACTTTTAGCAGCCCCTATCTCGCGATGGGTGATGGTGTCGCTGGTGCCTGGTCTAATCGTTGTCGTAGTGTTTAGACTCGAATTCTGAGGAACCGGCGTCGTTGGCGTGTTGGTATCAGCGGCTGATTGCGCCATATCAGCAAAGTGTTGGTTGTTCCAACTCGTGTTGTATTCAATACAATGATCGTGGTGGCTGCCCGTCGTCGCTAACGGTTGATGATGTCCACTGTTGTTCTGCAGAGCTGATCGATCTCCGGCCAGAAAGTTTTCGATGTCCTTCCATGCCTGCATTCAATTAAAATCTTACCTTACGTTTTGGCTGGTGTTTACCGCATGCTTTTTCGTCGCTGGTTTTTATCACTTTTTTTCTTTAGGCCTATTTTATTGAAACTGTTCTTTATAACAGACTAAACCCTCTGTTGCCATTTTAACGTTTGCATCATCAACACTCGCGGTGACCCTTTGACCCGCTTGTTGTTTCGACGTCGTTATGGTGACGACGTCACACAGTTAGTTATGCGGCGCCGACGTAATGTTGATGGCAGTAAATAATATAGGAAGAACAGTCAACCAAGCCAAAACGAATGGTTTGTAACACTCAGAACCACAATTTGTTACCTTAGCAGTGTAGCACGAAAATGGCACTGGCGTGATAATGTAAACTTTTGCATGTCAGATATACAGGTTTAAGTTTGAAAGTGGTTTGCTCTGACTGTTTGCAGTCGAGATTAACCAATACTTATACGTTATTGCTGACAAATTTAACTACTATGCTGCTATACGTGTATTTTATGCCGATCATTGCCTCTAGAGACAAAAGTGCTAGTGATAATTACAATGCAAACAGCAAACAGCAGTGCGGTACAATAGGCGTAGGCATAATGCCTGCGTGGCGTACGTGGAAATAGGCCTAACTATAGACATCAAATCGTAAATACCACGTGCAGGAATTCGTCCAAGAACGACAAGTTGTTGTCGTGATTCATGCTGATAACTGATAATCTACTCTCAAGTCTTTACACAAAATGTCTCCGCTATATATCGTCTGTTCACTGTCTGCCTCTGTTGTCGCCGTCTTCAAGTCTGGCCGCATGGCGCCGTTTCCCCTGCGTCGTCTCAGTAGTCACTGTCAGTTTCACATATCGATCTGTACGCTTACGCCCTTCTTCTTCGCCAATATCAGCTGCCGGTCTCGTCCTAGAGTTACACGTGCGACCGATATACAAGTCAGATATGTCGATAATTAACAGTGCTGCTGATGCTTTTGAAGAGACTTGCGGACGACTAGCCAGCAGCGGCGGCGCGCAGCACGTGAGCGTCATCAACCAATCATCGTCGTCGCTGCGTGGCACGCGCGGGAACGCTGTTTTATGGATTTGACATCAGCAGCCGATATGCACTACTGCTGAGACGCTCAAGGAAAAGCATGGAAGAGTGGCGTTACTATATGAACCGGGTGCACAGGCCGTTTAATGAACCAAGGCTCCCGAGCTCCAAAAATAAGGCAAAAATGAGAAATGATAGAAAGAAAAGAAAATGATACAATTTTACAGTAAACACACGACTTTCCGCAGCAGCTAAACGATGTCATCGGTGAACACAGAAAACATCAAAAGTTTTGCCGGCTGGAGCTCAAAAGCTTACAACTCTCCCTCCCATACCCTTTGGCAGCTTGTGGGAGGGAGGGAGCTTCCCTCTCTTAATTCTACTCAGTACCCACCCCCGCTCTGAGTCCTTCGTCGGGGCTCACAACTGAGGACCTTTAACTTACCGTTGAACCAAGGGGCTTCTCAGAGTTTTGCTACGCCACTGGCAAGGAAGCCGCATCGTTGACATCAAACGTAGCCTACGTGCTTTCTCACAACTCTCAACTGCTCGTTGAGAGTTGTGAGATGTGTTTACCTGCATCAGCTGGACAGACGATTGTTTCCCGGTCGGCTGGCTGCTGCTGCTGCGGGGTAACGGCGGGGCTTCGACGGACGCACGCAATGTCACCGCCGCATCACACGCACACACCGATCGACTTGTTTGCCGACGATTGTTATACAAACGCAGGTTTGCCTCACTTTACTGTATTTAAACCAAATTTGATCAAATTTTTAATTCTGTCGCAATTAGGCCACCGCAACGCAGAACCGAATTGAATAGTCAGGAGCATAATTAGATGCCAAACTAGATGCCAAACTAGAGGCCTAACTCAGTTACGAGTAAGCCTCTAGATCGCGTCAACTCAAAAGTGATCCCAGCTGTAGAATTGTCCTGCATTCAACATGTATGCAAAACACTGGCAACTCTGAAAATATTCAGTCATTTACATGAGTTTGTGCATGGTACAAGTAAAGACTAAAGACTCCCCTGGCATCTAGCTGGTCTCAGCTGTTTGGACCGGCGGCCATGCATGGCATACATGTAGCATGCAGTCGCTTCGTCGTCACATGCAGTTGTTTTTGTTCATTGTCTGCTTCGTCGCAGAATAATACGCAGATGTTAACTTATTATTGTTCTTCTTGTTTTCGCTCCCCTCTTCCTCACAAATACACACGTACTCACAAAGTGAGAGAAAAAGACGAGCGAGATAGAGAGAAATGATGACAAAATCACACTCGAATCGCGCTCTTGCGACGAAGAACTTCCGTTTGTCGCAGAACTATTCTCCGCAGCCGAGGGACGAACTTGACAACAAGCACACATTTTATATAGGGCCTAATGTCCAGGCCTGCAGATGCAGAACTCAAGTTACAGGCTACGTCAGAAAACTGAAATGCAATCTCCTATTTTTACTATTTTTACTATTTTTACTCCTCGCGCGCTACGTTCCTAACGTAGCGAAGAGGAGTATATAAGATCAGTGTAATATTGAGGACCGACCGACCAACCGACGACCGACCAACGACCGACCTCTGTTCCTGAAAGAGCCTTTCTGGAAGAAATTCAAACGGCCATATCTCCATAACAGTGCAAGATAGACGCATGGTGACGATGGACCTTTTATAGGAAAGCGTTAGTGACGAATCGAGTGGTCTCGTGACTGAAAATATCTGTTGTTTAGTTAAAATAATAGAGAAGGATGAAAGGATCTTTGCTGCTGTACAATTTGAAATTAAACTGTTTGATTTTTTCCCGGTCTAAACGGCTCACTGATTATATTTATACGGACCTATACTGTAAACTATCGAAATGCATTGGACAGACTCCATGTTCGTATGAACATTATCTTGTTTAGTAATAATTTAAACCAAAATAAATTACTGTTTGTCAAAGCGTTACAGTAACGTCATCGGCAGTAACGTGGTAACCGGTTTTTGAAAATTAAATGGCATTTTAGCTTAAACATTTTAATGCTAAAAACCGGTAGGCGGTCATGTTCAGAAGTCTATAATATATATGTATAGATTATATATATATATATATATATATTATATATATTATATATAATATATATATATAGATTATATATATAT
>Ga0209367_1010381_pt1 | contig 12498 bp, 7 predicted proteins | sample WorMetLIZISLAND2_FD_187412 | JGI IMG/M metagenome (GOLD analysis project Ga0209367, IMG submission 187412) | Marine gutless worms symbiont microbial communities from Max Planck institute for Marine Microbiology, Germany - Olavius geniculatus... ... | reverse complement strand
GTTTATAGAGACAACAAAATGCAGTAATTAATACAAATGACAGAAGACGTCCGTGTACTTCTGCTTCTGCTTGTCACACTTCAAATCCAATACCTCCATCTGGAATACTTCAGAAATGCTTTCGGCGTCAACATCAAACGGAGCGACAAAAAGTGCAAACTGCGGTTTAAGATTAGGCCTATTGAACTTTTGAAAACATCGGTCGAACACTGCAAGTAATCAAGAAATGACACCTGCATAATCTTTCAGGTGCCGTGGCTTGACTTCACTTAGACCTCCCACCTGAAGAGATGAGAAATGGTCCAAGTTGCCTGCGCCAGCTTTGGTCGCTGCCAGCATCAGCATACGGCTCCACTAATAAGAACGCAAATGAGAAAAATGGTAGTTTCACTGAATTAGTGGAAAAAATGCTGTAAAATGAATAAAACAATTTATTTTTATCCTAAATTTTTAGAATTTTAGATAATGTGTTGCGGGCCGCAATTAACGCCTTCGCGTCACGAGTTTGAGACCCCTGGTTTAGTCGAAGGCGGCCACATCTTGTTGTGGCTGGTATGGCCCAAAAATACTGGCATGCGGGGACCGTGTGTTTCGTAGCATGTGACGAAGAAAACATTGATTTTGTACTGTGTGGATGAGGTCATTCCTGGAGACTGATGCAAGCACCGTGGTATTATGCATCTTGTCTAGTAGCTTGACTCCTGTCATAATGCGATGCTTTTAGTACGCACTTGTTGCAAAAGAGTTAATAAGGTGCTTCATCTGTGCACTGACTGACCACGATTCAGCCACATAGAACATTACTGACAGTACAAGACTGTCACGTAATGTGAGTTTTGTTCTAAGGCTGAGAGACTGCGAGCGCTGAACCGTTTCCATTTTCCAGAAAACACTCCATGCCATCCCTCACCTGCATCTTAGATTTTCCAGAGGAGATGATGTCATAGATCCAAGGTAGCAGAAATTCTCCACTGGGGTTACTTTTGCTTGCAGTACAAACTAGAAAAGCAGTCGTAGCCCGCACACCTTCGCCAAGGGCTTGTCAGATTGTAATGTAGATTTCACCTACGCATTTCCAGCTATAGTTGCATTTTCGACAGTGACCTAGTTCTATGTGACCTAACAACCGTGATTGGATAGGCCTACACTGCCGCTTTGCCAGCGGTTCTCGTATGCCCGTTTTAACGCAGTGGTAACGAAAACTTCAAAGTGATCCAGGATTCCTTCCGGATCACCCCCAAAATTTAATCACTTGTGGCTTATGCCATGCCCGACATACCCTCAATATTTCAGAAAGATCCGTCCATAACTTTTAGAGTTATCTTGTACACACACACACAAACACACCGACGAACAAAAACCGACAAAAACATAACCTCCTTGGCGGAGGTAATAATGGGGTTAGTTCACATTTAAGGAATGGAGATTTAGTATTTCAGCCACTTATTATTACTATATCTGCTGTGTGTAGCTATCAAACCACAGGCTACAATGCAGCTTTGGCAGAATTCTGTGCATTACTATGATATACGTTTTACTCAGTAATGCATTGCCGATTACAAGATTTATTATGTATCTATGGATTTATTATGCTTGCGTTGTTGAAAGTTGCGCTTGTCAACTTTACATTAATATATGAGGCCTACTGCTCCCCCTAGCGGCTCAGCCAAGTGCCTCAGATTCGGCCACTGGCTGACATTGTGCACTTTAAATATGCACATACTTACTTGCTTACTTATGATGACATTATTTCAGTGCATGACTGTATGTTGTGTATTAGCAATCAACCCACAGACGGGACAGCCGGACTACAGCGCAGCGTGGGCCGAGTATTATCGCCAGCAGGGCATGCATCAGCATGCGCAGGCGATTCTACAGGCAGCACAACAAGGTGGTGGGGCCGCCCCCGGGCACCAACAGTAATGACTACCCAGGACACAACACGACATACAGGTATGTACAGTCTGTACTGTCTGTGTCTACAAGTTTATACTGTTTATGTTTATGTTCCTTTTCGCTGTGTACTGTCTGTAGTAAATACCCGGTAGCATTGGTTCTTGTTGTCTCTTGTTTAAGGTGTGGATTGGGTAATGTGGTATGTTATCAGGTTGTTTGTTACCGAGTACCAGTACACGTGTTGTTCAGTCGTCTATTTGTGTGTGTTTTCGTACTACGTTGTTAAGGGTGCACCGGATCCAGAATGTTCCGATCCACTGAGATCTGGACCGGATTTGCTGCCTTAGGATTACTATGGATCCAAGCTGGGTCCATAAAAACCATCGTATATTCAACCGGATCTGGATCTGGTGCACTCATGTTCGTTATACCCCTTTACCCAGGAAAGAAGAAGACTTGGACTTGCAGGGCACTGTGTGAGACATAGCGAGCTAGCAGTGAGCAACCTGGTACTTTGGGAACCAACCTAAGGAAAGTTCAACAGAGGGAGTCAGAGACTGACGTATGTGGACAGGCTCAGGAAGGATACCGGACTTCAGACTACAGTGGAGTTGAAGACACTAATGATGGACAAGTGTGAGTGGCGTGCCATGGCCCGAGGAGACTCGACCTGATGATGATGATGATGATGATGATGATACCCCTTTACACAATGATGACAGCTGGAAGAGACAGATTGAATGCATGTACCATTATGTTGTTTGCATGATAAAACCAGCTAGACCAGTGCTTGCAATGTTTGAGAATTTAAGCATTCTTCATTCTTCAAGCTAGCCTGATGAGTGTTAAACATGATGAGGCTGGTTCGACAGTCTGGCTTGTTAAGCTCTCTTAATGCTGGCTTGCCGAGCTATGCTGTTGCTATCAATACACTTGAACCATCTTGTCCAGCACTCATCAAGCTGACTTTAAGAGTTGGCTCATTGAGCCATCTTCATTATGTACATGGGGTGTTAAATTTGTATGTGCTATGTAGCACCATGGTTAGGGTGTTGGATTCGCTATCGAGAGGTCGCGGTTGTACACACATATGTGCTTCAGGCACCAACCAGTATAGTGTGGTACCGTTGTTATATTCCTGGCGGTTAAGCCGGTACGAGATTGTATTATTGGGTGACAGAAGCACTTGTGTGTGAACGACTTGCCCAGAGTTGTTACTTTCGAGTGAAACGGCCGGGAGTCGGACCAGTGACCTGTCTTGCAAGTTCGCTAGTCCGACATGCTACTACCGTTAGACTACTGCTACTGGTTTGCTGTATTTCGTTATTCTGTGATGTCTGTCGTTGTGTACATGTTTCTTGTTCAGTTGTACACTGTGTCTGTGTTGTACACTGTCTGTTAGTTTTGTACACAGTGTGGTTGAATGTTACTGGGAGTGCTCTGTCCATTGTGATGTAATGTTTAATATGCACAGCTTTGCCGGAGAAATGTTGATATTGTTTGACAAAAAAAACTGTTCATAGGATATGATATGACGATACATAAAAACGTACAATAAGTAACGGAAGATTAACTTATCGTGCACTTATGGTCAAAACCGAGCACTTGCAACATACGATGTAAAAATAAAAGTCGATGTGATCTTGGTCGTGGTTCTAATGGAAAACTCTTCTTTGGTCTTGGTCGACGAAAAAGTCTTGGTCTCGGCTTTGGTCTTGAAAAGTCTGTTTAAGTGTTCGGAGACAGTAGTGGTTGAAAAATATTTAAGTAAGGATGATTATGACAGAATTTAGACGAATATCGAGAATGGTCAAATTTAGTCAGAGAGTACTAATTTTTATATCAAATATGATGCCCAACATGTTGATTGATATTTTATATTCAGTTTCCTGTATTTTTAGAACATAATACAGTTGTGATTTTATGTGATTTATTTCTGTTTATAGTCAAACTACAGGGTTCTTTCGTTCTGAAAGTTCTTGCATTCTTTATTTGGCTGTATACATCTTGTAATTCACAGTATTTTTTGGCATATTTCCTGGCATATCTTTCATGACAACTTAGCTCCGTTGGTAGATTGATTCTGATGCATTTCATGCATTGCGGATGTTTTGTCATTAGTTGAATTTGAAATCATTGTGCAATGTGCATTTTTGTGCTTATTGTTGCACAGTTTTAAATTACTTTTCAGCATTTAGTTGCACTTTATAATGACTCGGTTGCTGATTATTTACTGCTTTGACTGACCGATATTTTGCCGGTTGATGTTGGAATAATGCATTTTATGCAAACACTGCTATAACACTGTGTTTTCAATCTGCATTGGTGCATTATTTGTTCCTGTTTCTATTGCTGGTATATCTGATCCGATATTGCCTGTTCTGCTGCTAGATGCAGGGTAGTCAGCCACGGCCTGGAAATGGCATCTCTGTCACTGTAAGAAAAGTCGATTTCTCTTTAGTGATGTGTCGTTCGTTAATTTTTGACCGGTGGTTGATTATGAATAATTATTATTTTTTCCAGTTAAATGCTGTGTTGGCATGAACGATTATGTAAGAAAGACATTTCCCGCTGAGCAATATGTGCATTTGTGTTGTTGGTTTGTGTGTCTGCTTGTGTGTGTGACTGGCTGTCTGTCTGTCTGTCTGTCTGTCTGTCTGTGTTATTACATGTCCGTTGATACAGGTAGACAGTGAAGGTAATGTATGCCTTATTTTGATTTTTAATAGATATTTTTGCATTTGATTGTTTTTTCACTTTTATCATTACTTGAAGCTTTGTAACTTGTATGCAGTATGCGCTGTTGCTAGGCTGTTGATTCTAGCATTTATTACATCACAAACCTTTAAAGTTTTATGGCTTTAGTTGTGCTCAGGTTGCATTTTGACGGATTGCATTAATGAATGAACTCTAATGATAAAAATTTATGTTATTTGTACTAAAGCTTTCATTTTCGTTGTTCCGTTTATACTCTATTGTCTCGGAGTAAAATTTCTGTGATAGTTGTGGTTTCTATAGTTCATGCAAGGTAAATCAGTATTTGCTTTAATAAGTACTGTCCCATTGTGACTTGATTAAAAACTGTGTTTTCATTCATGCATGTACGTTTGATATATACAGTAGTCTATCGTTCAGTCATTTAATTGCCATTTTTCTGCATATGAACTTTGACTGGACATGGCTGTGTTTCATAAACTGCTGAAAACATTTCCGGTGACCAAACTGCAATGCATGTAATGGTCACTATGGCGCTTTTGCTGCATATGAACCGTATTTGAATTTTAGCCGTGTTAGTGGCATTTATAATGATAATATGTAGGCTCTAGTCAAGGTGAAGAGAAGGCGCAGCTGGTTCGTGCAGTCGAGACAGTAGGTTGCTATGTCTTGTGTGTGGTGTGTTTGTTGTCACAGGCTCATTGCATTCATTGATTGATTCATTGCTGAATTCAGTTGCTTTGAATTGCTTGTAACTTGGCTGTTGCTGTAACTTGCTACCCGGTCTGGTGGTCGACGATCCGATTATGGTTTGTACAAGTTTGCCTACCGATGATAGATGATGAATGCCGATTTCTCCATGCGTTTTTTCTCTCACTTTTGTCGAGATAATGATGCCTCGTCTCCGAAACTAAGGGTAAACATCGGATAGTTACTTCAAGAGATTGAACTGATGCCCGAGGTTTATCCCACTGTTAAATGTCGGTTTACCTTGGGCGAGTTAGCTCAGGATAATGAGAGATTTAATGTTGCAAAGGTGTTTGCTTATTCTTATTAATTAAGTAGGTTACCGGGGATAACTAGAGATTCTTGGAGTTACCCCAGGTTTACCCGTAGTTTCAGAAACCAGGCATGAGCATTTTATGGCTATAGCTGCTGTTACTGTATATTTACTACAAGTCATGGAAAGCAGTGTCGTCGTTACACCGTCACATGCCAGTTGCTGACAGTGATCTCAGAAGGGATCATCTTTAGTGTTAAGAAGTACTTTGACTGTTTTTACTTATTTGCAATGTACACAGGTTCTGGCAAATTAATAAAGGAGTTCGTAGTACTGTTCGATTGCAAATCTTAAAAAGTGGTAATTTCTGCGCATAGGTTAATGTTGTGGTTGTTTCATATATATATATATATATCATTCAGTGATGACAGTTTGCACACTTTTGTTTCCCAGACCATCACTGTTGGTGAATCACTTAACAAAAAGGCTTCAGCTTCTATAGGACTTTTGCCTTTAATTCAAAATATGCTACTGTTTCGCTTAAACTTCGGAAGGCCTATTTCATATCACCAATCTAATCTAATCTAAAAACAGTTTGATATAGTGCCATTGTCACAAAATTAAGTGTGAATCAGAACCATGTTTGTTAATACTGCTATTATATTGAGTATTAAGTGTTGCCAAATGTTGAAAATTTTAGTGTTAATTAATGTGGGTACTTTTTGAGTGATCAATAAGGAATCAACAGCTCTATTTGGTACATTATGTCTGTACGGAAATGAGCTTGGGCGTAACAAGTCCCGTGCTTCCATTTGCCGTCTTTTCATGAATAACCTTCATCTGTAAAATTCTTAGTGGACCTCTCAGAAGTATTGGTGTTTTTTGTTTGCGTTCAAACTTTTGCTGAAACAAAGCTGCATCTAGTTGCATTGGTTGCATAGACATTTCTGTTGTGCAATATTAGACAGAATGTCGAAAATTCTGTGCCTACGTTATTTTTAGTGAGCAACTGGAAGCACTGGAAGTTGTTGATCCTTAGGTAGCATGAGTAGAGAAAATTACTCGACCGTTTTGGCAATTAAATAACAGTATCGATGTCCACGATACATGTGTTTTTGCATCCACAAGTTATCGCATTTATTCGGCAAAATTTGTGCAAGTATCATTCACATCACTCTCGTGACCTTGTCATATTCTGCATTGAATGAAAATGTGTCTAAGATGCTGTTCGAAAGTTGATGAGCGATTGCAACAGTGTTTCTGTCGTGCTATATGTGTTCGTGTTAATATTTGGCCAGTAGTACACAACATACCAAACAGTAGCCTCGTGGCTTGGCTGAGGGCAAACACAAACCCCCATACCACAATTTTTGCCGGACTAAAAATGTTGGAAGCTTTATATCGGCAATACATATAATTTGCGAGTTTATGAGAAAAATTAAAATTTCAAGTACCAATACCTTTGTTGCCTCCTCCAACCCACGACGCTGTTTATACACACTTCGGAAAACATTTCAAGAAACGTTAGTGATGTAAGCACAATTTTTTTTCACTGTCATGTATTTCTCAAGACCAATTAGACCAAGCCTTCTCGAGACCCTGGCTTCTGCAGTTGCTTGACGTGACTTGACTGGACCAATTTCACGTGACTTGGCCTACTGTTAACCTCTATACCGAAGCCCAGCTGTTGCTGGTATGGCGGACTGATATTGCCCGCAAGTATCGCTGTTTGGTGGGTAAGGGGGGTCAGCAATGGAGGGATTAGACAGAGCATTGGTTCATATGTGTAGCCTTTTAGTGATTGGCATTTGCTGATGCAATTTGGCTGCAGTGCACTGTGGAAATGTTCGTGTTTAGTTTGGACACCTTATTTTGGGGAGATGTTTATGGCTTGGTTGCATGGGACATTGGTCAGTTCCTATGGGTTGTCAATAATAACCATGCCACTATAACTGAAGCAGTTTAGCTGCAATTTGCAATACTAGTATTTTTGGATATGGACTACCCCCATTTGGAACTAATGGGGGTTCAAATCTTATCACAGGGTAGAGATCCAGGGACCCTATTTACTTGATTTGACAGCTTTCTAGTATGATGTACCGTTTAGCCACAATATTAATTTGTTTCAACATCACAAATGTAAACAGTGCAGTGGTGGATCCAGAAGTTTGGAATGGGGAAGGGTAAGGTTGAAACCTGGGGACAGGCTGTGCCCTCTTGCCGGAAAATTTTTAATTTTCATGCAAAACTAATGCATTTTTGTACAAAATTTTTCGTGTATGATACATCTGGAGGCGGCCGCTTGCCACTGCAATTAACTACCAGAAAGGAAATGATATTCCGATAGATTATACAGTATGCAGTTGTACATTATTAAGTGCTGTGCCCAACTAGACTATATACCACTTGCTCAACCAGAAGTCCAGCTGTCCCTAGGATAGCCGACCGTACTGGTTGTTCCTGACCTTCTAGCTGTGTTTTAGAATCCAGACAAAGACGGGTGTTAACGAAGCTGACGAATGTGCGAATAGCAAGATGTATACGGTGCAGAGATTTGATAGTGTTCGTCAAATATGAATCCAAGTTTACGAGCAGAGTGAATAGTGTTGAGAGAAGAGTTGTTTTAGCAAGTTGTTTAAGCTCGACGAGAAAAAAATTCAGTCTTGGAGGAGTTTATAGTTAGTAGGTTAGCAGTCATCCAGAATCGACATCCTGAAGGTGAGTTAGATTAGAGTGGAAATCAAGTGGGCGGAAAGAAAGGAATATCCGAGTGTCGTCCTCATGGTGGTTCAAGGAATGAGGGTGCTGAGAGGGGTGGTATATAGGATGGATAGTAAAGGACCAAGAACCGAGCCTTGAGGTACACCATAGAGAGAATCATGTGGGGAAGGCAGACTACCAGAGCAAGCAGGCATATATTAGTATTATACAACGTTGATAAGGAGTAAATTCAGACCAAGTGATTCGGGTATCGAAAACAGCTGGCAGGACTATTACGACTTCACTTACTTACTATTATTATATAGTTAAAATTTTATTGAAAATTCTGCTTTTGAATGCGAACGATTAGCGATTAAACATGGCTTCCGGTAAACGACCCGAGCATCGAGGTCCACCTGAATTAGTAAGTTTACGAATTTGCTTTTTATATTTTAACTTTTGTTCATTGTTCGTTGCGGTATGACGATATGTTAAGCATCCGAACATTTGAGGCCCGGTAAACTTTGTACTGAGCGAAAAAAAATGTTGGGCGCTTTGGGTCCACATATATAGGCCCTAATTATGTTCCGAACTGTTTAAAATTCTGTTTTCGCCTCAACCCTAATTTTAATCTTAACCTTATCTCCAACCTCTATATAGATGTTATGTGCTTTGGGACTGATAATAGAATTATTGTCACTTATTTTTCAGTAATTAGTCCGGCTCGGGCCAGGGCAGTAGCTTTAGAACTTCAGAATGTTACTGGCCATGGGCACATTGCACCCTTTACTGCCAGCTGCCACGGCGGACATCAGTAACATTTAGTAAAAATGTGATGGCTGAGAATGTCCTAGAAAGACAGATTGCTGGATTTACATCGAATAAGTGAATTATAATTCACTTGGTACCGTAGTTGATTCCAGTCAACAACGGTTCGCGGAATGAATGAGTATTTCTAAGTATCACAGTGGACAAAGTGGACTATCAGTACACCGTCAGTTGTGCGTTACTTTTTCAATGTTGCCTACCAGAAAAATATAAACATACGTTCAAATTTGTTGAAGTTATTAACCAAAACACTTAGCATTTTTCACCTCGGATACAAGAAAAACTGCATTTTTGATGACATCATAATTATGTCACCTCTACGTAGTAGCGTGGCAATATAAAAAGAAAATATCTCGACAGTTTAATCAAGTTAATAGTCAGGACAACTCATGCCAATGTCAAAGATATGTCGAAAATACCGTAGACTCTTTTTTCCAGACATCGTGTATATCATGCCAACCCTGGCCACTGTCTTTGTTGTATGCATGTCTCTTATTGCTGTTTTATTGCTGATGCTGGCACAGTATACGCTTCTGTTAGAAATTGCTTAAATTTGGTCTGATTCTATTGTAGTTTTACGATGAAAATGAAGCAAGAAAATATACATCAAAGTGAGTTTTTTTCGTTTTTCAATAATGTTTTATTATAATGTCTGGTTATGGAGAAGAGACTTTTAAGCAGCATGATGTCACAGTTACAGTTTTATAAACTAGATTAGCTGTTTATAATAGAGAAATTGATATCTATCACGTATTATTTTTACAAGTCAGAATTTATGGTGCTCGCAGGACTAAGGTGTGGATGCTTGAATTGTTTCACTTTAGTTTACGTCGGATAGAACTACTTTTTCTTGTTTGTTGGACAGTTCACGTATGATTGAAATACAGAAGCAGTTGTCTGAACGTGCTATTGAGCTTCTGGCACTGCCAGAAGATGTTCCAGCTTTCATTCTCGACATTGGGTAATTTTTTTGACACATTAAATGAATTTACCATCTTCAATTCTTCATGTGTGTAGTGTGTAGTTTAAATGTTAAAGCAGTGCCTATTTTCGATCATTTGGCAAAGTTTCATAGTGATGGTTTAAGAGGAAGCTCGGAGATTTCATGCTAGAATTTAAAAAAAGATATTACCCCTTCATTTTTGGGGAGGCCCACAAATTTTAGGACTTATGTTTTCTAATTGTATCCATTTCTGATCATGTGTCAGAGCTTTATGGTGATCGGCTGTACGAGTTTAGAGATAATGTGCTGCTAAGATCTAGGATAAAAACAGAAAAGAAAAACATTTGGTGCAAAACAAAGGAGCTTAAGCATGAATTGCAGTCAATAGTTTGCACCGAAATAATGATTTGAGTTATAATTAAATTAATTGTTGACTGAAACGGTTTGCTTGTTAAGAAGTGTAGCTTAGTTAGTGAAATGATTTTGCTCTATGCTAGATGTGGCTCAGGGTTAAGTGGTGAGTGTTTAACTGAGCAAGGTCACGTGTGGACAGGACTTGACATTAGCTCTTCCATGCTTGGTCAGTTGGTCACTTATGCTTTCTCTGGTATTTAGTTATTGCTTAGCTTTGGCAGCTAGACTGACCTACAGTAAGCAGCACATTTCATACCATGTACATTTGCAAAACCACCTGATCAGCTGTCCACGAGTCAACAGGTGAAGTGCAGACATATGCATCTGAGGTTGTAGTGGAAATCCAACGTATAAACTTAATGACAAAAAACTTAGTTGTTTGCAGAGGTTGTCGACTAGTTGACTACTGTTACCTGGCAATGCATTTCCTAGCAGAAACTGCAGAACAAAACAGATCCGCACCGATTTCAAACTAAAGCAACATCTTTTTAATCAAATTGATCCAAGTTGATTTCGAATCTTGTTATTTTAATTTGGAACAAAACCAAAACTTCAGAAAACAACTGTTCTACGCACACTATTATTCGTTTTTTTGTTGTGGTTGATACTTATGGTATGCAGAGAAGAGTAGTTTTGTTATATAGCAGATATGGCAGTTGAGCCTGATGTTGAAGGCAGACTTCACTTCTGCTAGCAGACACAGCCGGCATAGGTACAGTGTGTAGTGTGTGATGCTGTAATATGATGCAGACACGAAAAAGTTCAGAGTGTTAAGTTTTAGAGGCCAAAGTGGTTTGGAGGCCAAAATTTTGTTCTTTGCTTGTGGTCTTGGCCGTGAAACCGTGGTCCAAGCCATGCTTTGGTCTTAAGCATTTGGCTTCGGCCATAATGATTGTGGTGCTTTGGCCTTGTTAACATCATAAAACTTCTAGCATACAACATGTCAGTCACTTTTATAGTTCTGGCCTCGGCCTTGAACGATTGGCCTCATCTTTTTGGCCTTGGCTTCGACTTTGGCTTTCTGGTTCTGGCTTTGGTCTCATTTTCCAGCGTGTCACACCTCAACGCACGTCGATGACTGCGCTCTTCGACAACGTCAACGCTGGTCACTCCACGCACTGTGCGTTCTACCATTGGCGACCGCACCTTTCCAGCGACTGCTGCATCGGTCTGGAACAGTTTGCCAAAGTCAGTCTGGTCATCGCCGTCGTTGCAAGTTCTCCGCAGCAGACTGAAAACTGAACTTTTTGCTCGGTCTTACAGTCATGACTAAGAACGTCTCATTGCGCTGACTACTATTACGTGACTTCACTGTTTAGGCTTATCGTTACGTGTCCTTGTAGTCTTAGGACTTAACGCCACGCTAAAGTTAATTTGTCCTTCTTCATCATCATCATCATCATCATTCTCGGCCTCTGGAGTTTGGCCTTGTTTAATGTCACTGCAAGAGTTGTTTTGTTGTTGACAGAAGTCGCAGTGGAGCGTGATGTTGAAGGTGGTCTCCTGCTGGCAGACATGGGCTGCGGAATGCCCTTTAGAGCGGGAACTTTTGACGGTGTTATTAGGTTGTATTTCACCCAGTTATTACGGTATTGTTCAGCATTATCAGGGCTTATTACTGCTATTTGAATGCTTTTAGCCACTTATGGTTAGGGCCTCCAATACCGACGCTGTTTGACAATACCGGTATTTCGGTATTCAAGAAAGGCAATATTGGTATTCCGGTATTGATAACAGTATTTTGTTCAATGACGCTGTTAATGAGAAAATCTTAGTTAGTCTGCCCGTAAGTGATAGCTTGCGGAAGCGGACTTAAGTTTTACTGCAGATGTTTTTTTTCCACTCGCGAAATCTCCGAGATGCGTGGGCCGACCGGAGTGAAGTTTTGCACGATGGTCAGTAATAGGCCCTATTTTATAATGCCGGTCCAAAATTTTGGGGCGCGGACTCCAAAAAAATTTCAGGGGCCAAACACATGCAAAATTTGGCCCGATTTCGGACG
>Ga0209367_1010378_pt1 | contig 12500 bp, 8 predicted proteins | sample WorMetLIZISLAND2_FD_187412 | JGI IMG/M metagenome (GOLD analysis project Ga0209367, IMG submission 187412) | Marine gutless worms symbiont microbial communities from Max Planck institute for Marine Microbiology, Germany - Olavius geniculatus... ... | reverse complement strand
TTAAAAAAAAAAAATTCAAAAATTTTCTACCTAGAGGTTCCCCGCGAGCATGTTTCCCCAGGCTCCGCTGTAGCTATATAGACGGGCCTGCTCAGCAATCAGTGACGGTCCCTCCAGTTTTGCTCCAAGCCCCCTAATTTTGTGGCCACCCATGATTTTTTTGCAAAGGTAACACAAATATCTCATTTCTTTGCGTTACCAAATTTTATAAAGTGGGCAAATTTGCAGCTTCCATTGAATGCTCAAAAACGAAAAGTGCTTCAGCTTCAGGGGGGCTTAGCCCTTCTGCCCCTCCCCCCACCAGGGGCTCTGCCCGTGGACCCCGCTGTGGGCTTCGCCCTCAGACCCCTGTTATAGGCTCGCGCTACCGCGCTCGCCATGGGGTCGTGCCCCCCAGATATTGAGGGCTAGAACCGCCACTGTCAGCAGTGGAGTGACCATTACACTGATGCTGCTTGGGCGTTAATGCTTCACACGCTTAGTCCAGCTATAGGCGTGGGGATACTGTAAGCTCCCCCCCCCCAGCGGTTCCGAGCGGAGCCTGGCCACCAAACGGTTTGTGGCGCATTTCGAGCTGAAACAGCGCTTCTGTTGATAGCAATTTTGCATAGGCCTACGTCTTTACAAAATTCTCCACCCGGTATTTTTCACACCAAGTTTAAAGATAGAATGCAGTGTGGTGTTTTGCTGTCACTGTTAAAGGTGGCTTGGTGGTGGAACGATAGAGTGTTGGACTTACGATCGAGAGGTTGTGAGTTCGACTCAGCGTCGGCTAACTATTAAGTGGTTGCTAGTTGGATTGGTGACTGTCTGCAGATGGGTAAACCATCTAGATATAACCAGCACCAAGATCAACTCAGCGTTCTAAATTCTATCCCCACGGGTAGGTAAATCGAGTACCGGCCTGTCTGGCTGAGGTTAAGAAGTGGCGCGTTCACCTGCGTCGGGTGGCAGCTAACACTGTGTGATCCCATACGGCAGGTGACGCTCCGTAGCTCTGTGATGGGTTTTCTGTTATTATAGCTATACAGCACCTTTACCTTTTACCTTTTTACTGCAGCGTGAAGACGGCGGTCGAAAATGTTCTGCTACGACTGGAGTCGTCATCGCACGATGATCGTAATCCGGTCGTGTTGATCGGACGCAAGTCGCGCAGCGTCGACAGCATTCTGTCGTCACCCAACCCCTTCTGCTCCTCGTCTGAGGTCCTCGTCGAGACATCTCGACGTCCGTCCAGCAGCGGCAAGTTGCCCACTCCGTGCGAAGTGACGTCACCGCCGCCGGTGTTCCGTTGCCACGAGGCGGCGTCAAACGTCGAGACTGCTGGCCGCCATCATCACCCGGCCAGCGGCCTGTCACCTGGCTGCACCACCGGCAGTCACACGTCTCTACTCGACAGCCCCGAGATCATCAGCGTCTCGTGACAGACTGTAGCATCGAGTAGGTCTACCGACTGTATCAGCTGCTCTTTGCGTTAAGTCACGCGTACGGAGCGACGTAACTGAACTGAACTGGTTTAGTTTTTGACGAACTGACCAATGGGCAAGTAGTAATGCATTACGATAGGCACCGTCTAACGGCGTCGGTAGCCTACGTGACTATGCTCGCGTACGCGTCAATTAATGACCAATGCGCTTGCAGGTTCAGTTACGTCGCTCTATACGCGCCTTTAGAGACAGTGTCATCTTTATTTCCAGTTTGTAGCCTAAATAAGTCAGAGCACATTTAATATCGATTGCTGCCCCGACACTGCAAATTGCTGCTCTTGCTTATCAACTGATGAATGTCCGACCGCTTTTCATTCGTGAACATTGTTACCAGTGCGTTCGACTTCTAATTCATGTGTCGCATATTATGTGGCTTGAAAGGGTAACTGAAAACATCATGTACGTTAGTTACTAACAGAGCAAACTCTGTAATCCAGACAATGCAGACATGTGCACGGGGTCCGCTTGAACTATTCGTCCCGCTGACTTACACCAACCGATTTCCAATGTCGTCGTGTTAGGAGCGACAGACCCCACCCCTCTTCCTCAAAATTTAGCCCGTCGTAAAATTCTTTTCTTGTTCAATAATTTACTTCCAGAAACCACATTTGGGGCTGCAAGTCGCCCATTTTTAGCCCTGTGGAACGACTTAGGAGCAAAATCAAGTATTTTGAACACACAAGCCTATAATCTTTTCTGTTGGAATATAGCAATTTCTTGTCCACCGTAACTTTTTAACCCATGAAGCCTCTGCAAATTTCCGTTACCATTTCTAAAATCAAGAGTTCCTTGTAATTTTAGAACAATTTGCCCGTGCGCACGCGCTGTCCGTTTGCACATACGCACATGTATGCTCCTAGTGTGCTAGCTTCTATATGCGGACTTAATCAACGCAACTTATTTGATTTGCGAGTTGTTGAGCGTAATATGTATTAACAGTGGTGATAACTAGTCTCGTATTATTTGTATGCAGGCAGTGCCAATGAACGAAGTATATTTGATTTGTATTAGTTCACTTAGCTGACAAAAATGAAAGAGGTTTCTCTCCTCAGTACTGGGTAAAAGTGAACTAAAAAGTAACTAAATAAAAGTGTAACTGCACTTTTTAAGTTAGACCATTAGTTTAACTAACTTTTAAACGTTTTAAAAGTTAAGAGAGTAGTTTATCTTTTAAAAAATTAGTTACTAAAAAGTTTAACTTATTGCATTAGTTAATTCAAAATATTCACTGGCTGTTTTCAAGTCCTGAGTCAAGGGTCATTCTGTTATCAACAGAGTAATAATTTAATAGTTTTGATGAACGATTGCTGCATGATGTGACTGTCCTTACTCTGGTAACTGTGTTAGATGATATGAGAAATGTAACTACTCACAGCTTTACTATATTTGTAGTATTAACTCTCAGAAGATACACAGAACAATTCCTTAATGTCAATGTTGCCCAAACATTTTTATTTAAAGTTAGAGTTAAGTTTAATAGTTTAAAAAAAACTGAGTTAAACTACTTCCCAAGGTAATGAGACAAATGGTTTAAGTAAAAGTTTAAATGCTGTTTTTAGTTAAAAAAGTAGTTAAAGTAAAATGAATAGAAGGCACTCGTTAGAGTGCATATCTCCGCCAATTCGTGTACGCAGGCACACAACACATGACCAATCTTACAATCTCCTCCAATTCACTTCGTTCCATTGGCTGAGATAATAAAAAAAGTTTGTGCCCATTACTGTCTGCCACAGCTAGCAATTCCTGAACTTGCCTTGTGAATATGGCTTCACTGACTTGTGCCTACTGTTAAATTTAAAGATTCATCAGATATAAGCTGATTTTCAGACTTCTTCCAGTAACAGGTGGTAGTAAACTTTGAAAAACAACTTCATTTTCGACGCTCCCATGACATTCCAATTATCCCAATAGTTACCTCACTTGAATTCATAAATGCATAAGCCTTGCTAAAAAATAAACCCTGTAAACTTCACTTCGCATTAATGACCATTGCTGAGTGTGGTTTAGCCCAAATTCTATTATGCCAACTTTCACCGTTAACTTTCTCGCGGGGAAAGTCGTGGACACAAACCATCTCGACATGTCGAGATGTTTGCGACAAAGTCCATGACAAGTCCGAAACAAACCTGTTTGTGTCGCTCTAACGGAATTTGGTCCGTTACAATGCATGGGGAAAGTCGGCGACAAAGTCCGGGACAAGTTCCCGACAAAGTTGCGGACACAAATCATGAAATTCAGCGACGTGATTATCACGTCGCCAAGTTTCATGATTTGTGTCCACGACAAGTCCACGACTTTGTCGGGAACTTGTCCCGGACTTTGTCACAAAGTCGGCGTAATGGAATTTGGGCTTTTCCTGGGCTGTTTACTGACTTTTAGCTAATGGTCATGGGTGTACTGAAAAATTAGCCAAAGCATTACTGCACCAGTATTGCAATATAACAAAGCCATGCTCACAGTGAGGACCTAGAAATTTCTTAGAGACGGGCCGAAAGTCAAGACCCAAAAGGGCAGAGCTGGGGGAAAAAATTCTTCGGGAAGAACAGCAAGCCCTCCCCACCAGCTAGGGAGGTTATGGAGTGCTGTAAGCTCAAATGAAGAGGTATTTTGCAATTCAGCAGTAAAAATAGCTTTTTCTGAACACTTTGAATAAATGAAACGATTCTGTTTTCCCAGAACGATCATCTCAATTCCTCGATAGTCTGTGTTCCGACCATAGTCATTAGTTACGACCATCTGTTTGGCCAAAAGGGGGACATGGCCCAACCCGGCCCCTTGGATCCATCACTGCATGCAAATGGGTTTTGAGATAATAAGTACATCGAGGGGAGAATCACAAAACATCATAACTACAGTTGAGAAACGTCTTAACGAAAAACTAAAAAGTTCTTTAAAATGCCACTTAAATATTGATTTCATTATGTAATGAAATATAGCTGAACATCAAAAACTGCGGCGGGAGAAAAGTCTGAAAAAATGCAGTGAGTGGAAATTTGTTTTAAATATTCTCATTATGTGATCGTTTGTCCATTCTACCCTCGATATGCAGCACAAGAGAAGACGACAAACAAACAACAGGCTGGCAGCATTCATTTAATAAATCAACAGAAATGAACGCTGTTGATCTATTGACATCTAGTGACATTGTCAGTGGCTGGGTGGTTCAGTGTCTGACCGACTACACTACAGATGTTCAATGTTCGACTGGGCCTACAGTTGTTCAGTGATAGCCGTAGCTTTCGATCACCTTCTGATATTGCTCGGTCTTCTTGGCCACGTTCTTCTTGGCTTGCTCCAGCAATTTCTACACAGTACACAAGTTTACACATACACTACATCCACAACATGCAAAGTGTGTGTTGTGTCAAACTGTCCAAATCAGGTGTGCAGATCATCGGACAATCCCAGACAGGCCTGTCAAGTCGCACACTGAGCGGACGACACCCACAATTTAACCTCATCAGCGTTCACCAGCACAAAGACAATTATAACATCACTTCTGTCATTCTGCCTCTCCATCTGTAAACACTCCTACAGCTGCAATTTTGATTCGATCTTGATGAAATTTTGCACAGTGATTCGGGACCAAAAAACTAAGATAGAGTTTGTTTGGGATAAAAATCTGATAACTCCTAACCCTATTTTACCCCAATTTTTGAAAATTTGCATTACGGCCTATGCGGACTTCAAAGTGATATAACTCGGTCCCCGTAAAAGATAATTGCGTGCTATTTGCACCTACCCCCCCTATTTTTGGGGCCAGGCTATCCGATGGTATCATTAAAATTTTTCCTCTGCTGACCCCTGTTGCCATGGCAACAAAATTTGGGACAAAAATTGAATATAACTTGGCCCCCGTGAAAGATAATTGCCCTGTTTGCACCTACCCCCTTATACGCAACTGCTAGGCTATAGAGCGTGGCAATGGGACAGATACCTCGTTCTGGAGAACGTACCGTATTTCAGTGTTGAAATATTTTGTATTAGTATTTCTTCAGCTACAACTGGTAAAAATTTTGTGTAAATTGATCGTCATTTGAGTGAATTATGAAAAAAACAAAAAAGAACACCGTGTATACAACAATATCACAATCACACCAATATTAATAAGACCAACATCTCAGCTCTCGCAATTTTGTTATTATAAGTATTCAATTATGCACATTGTTGTAGTTTGGTAAGTTGATTCTCAGAAAAAATCACTTACGGTCCGGTTTTTCCATCGCCAATCAAATTAAATTTGATCTCCGATTTACTGATCTCTGATTAACTTGATGTTCAGAATTGATGTCGATCAACTGTGTTTTGTATTTCCATGCATTTTCGATCTCCAATTACATGATCAGCGATTAGCAGATCTGCCGTCAACTGAGCCTACTTTATGCCAGCCTGATTGGCTGACAGCTGACCTCGATTTGCAGTATTGTGCTAAATTGCCCAGCATGCGCTGCGAGTGGATGCCATAGCCAGTAAACGTCGTCATAGCAACGATATCAACGATATCGTCTGCTGTCAAAAAGACATTCTATCGCAAATCAATACGGGAGCGTCTATCCATTTTATTTTTTCACAAAACACTGTACACAGTATAAATTAATCAGTGATCGATCGTTATGCCTGGAACTTCATGTTAATATATAAATTACCGTTCTGACCGGCAAAGCGAAGCGATGTTTCTGGTGCGAATAAGCAACGAACTGCAGATCGCCACGTTTAATTGTCAATTATCTGACTTGATTGGCCAATATTCGGCCGTCAACTTGATAGGAGATTTGATGGACGATTAGCTGTTAACTGGCGATGGAAAAACGACCATTGAGATATCTCCAATCAAGTCCCAAAGTTGAGCGGAGATCAATTTGATTGGCCATCAAATGTGCATGAAAAAACGGGACCTAAAACTGATGCCACCAGATGTCACATTTTAAAGCCAAAAAATGCACGAAATGTGACTTTGGCTAAATCTAGTGCTCCCAAACCCCATATGTGAATTTAAAAGGCCTACTTCTAAGAGAAAGGGAGAGGGAGAAGGAGAGAAGAGAAGATGGAAGGGAGAGAAGAAGGGGAAGGTTGCGGAAGGCAACAACTATCACCTATCACCGGCATTGGCAGTATGATAACTTGGCAGCCCTGCACAGGTGGCAGAAGGCAGCAACTCCAATGCGGCAGCAAAGTAAAACAGTTTGAAATGGCATTTGCAAAAGCCTACTCATAACAAATATTAAAACAGTCTTACGCATAAGAAAATAATGTAATCAAATAATATTAATTGTCAATATTTTTAAGAGGAATAACAGTGAGCAGAATGGATAAGAACTAACGTTGTCGGTCTTCTTGCGCTTGTAGTAGAGGGACGACTTGAGTTTGCGTCGTTTCTCCAGCGTGGCAATGACCGACTGATATTTCCAGCCGACCTCGTGTGACAGTCGGCCGACCGTGCAGTACTTGCGGCGTGGCTTCAGACGAAGCACGCGTAGAGCAGATGGCACCACAAGCCGCTTCTGTTTGTCATACGGCGGCGGAATGCCTTCGTACACCTTCAGACGTTCCAACGCTTCCTTGCCACGATGCAGCTTGTGAGGCAGCATGCCTGACAGGCAGACAGACACACACACACATACCAACAACCCGTACAGCGCAACTGAAAACCAGGAAAGTAGAGATTGCAATCCTGGGATCGAGGCCATTTTTGCCAATCCCGAACTGGTGCCGTCCTAATCCCGTGATTTCGAGATTATTCGTTGAAATTGTATGTACTTTTCTCCAGTGTTGAATGATAGAAATACTAACTACTATTCTATAACAATTCTAGTCATCTAATAAACGATATAGTTCATGCACGCTAGAGTTGTTCCCATTGCTGTGCTGGAATTTGTATTTTGACAGTCACAGTCACTCCCTACAGTTTGGATATATCTTCTGTAGGGGCCTACTACATCCTACACATGAAGCAAGTCTATTTTTAACACCAAAATTAGGACCTAATCCCGAGAACAGGACCACAAGACCACAAATTTCTTAATACTGGATCCCAGGATTGAGAATTCAATCTCAGAATTGCTACCAGTATCACTTATTAGAGCAGTGATGGTACCACAACATAATTATTAACTTAATATAATTCAATTGTCAAAAAACGCAGTTGAGTTGAATATTGGAACTCCAGCTTCGCAGAATTTATGTATGTGCATTAATCTCTTTAACAGTGATCTGTATGCAACTGGTACAATGCATATGAAGACATTAACAAATGACAGGCAATTAAGCAAATTAATCAGTCCTTACCTCGAACGGTTCTCCAGAAAACCTTGCTCGGGGCACGGAAATGGTACGGACCACGGCTCGGATTTGTGTTCATGCGCTTGTGGAGAAACTCCAAGTACTTCACTGTGAACAGACATTAACAAACGTATGACAGATAAAAACAGAAATAAACAAAAAAATAATAGCAACAAGAGAGGATGTCTATTCAAAAAATGTGCGAGACAGGGAGCAAGCGACCAGCTAATAGCATTAGCGGCCACCAAAAACGCCTCGGCCATTTACTATGGCATCTTATCAAAGACAGTAAGTCATGCAGGTAACTCCTGTCTGTGCCATAAAATGCAAAATTCTATAGCGAAGACTCCGACTTTGTCAATGTAGTATGCAGAAACGTGCATGGAAAAAATTATGCGCTAAAAATTGCTACAGTTTGCCAGTGACCTTGAAATTCACTGACTTTTCCAGGACATTTAACATAGTGACCTGCCGACAAAACACATAAAAAACTAAGCTTCACTTCTGCCAACCTCTTTTACAACTGATAAATATGCTAACGTTTATCAGTTCGAACATCAAGGAAAATGTTCGCACTTGAGATGAAATTCATGTAATTACACCTAGACACTTTAAAATTGTAGCAATGTACAGATGAAAAACAACCACAAAGATGACACTTTAATCTGTCATATGGCTGCCAATCATCCACATTACTGTTGCATTCACGCGCTAGCATTCAGCTCACTATAAGCAACAGCTGTATGCATGCAGTGGATGCCAACTCAGATCAATCTAACAAGAATCATATTGATAGCAGCTTGTGCACGATGTCATAGTGCAATGATAGTATTAACATTCCTCCAAATTTTCATTTCCAGTAAACAAAATGTAGTCTTAATTCAGTTACTAAACATGCCAAAATCAAATCAAAAAGCAAGTAACAGATGGTTTTCAAGGTTAATGAAGATATAAATCAATCAGTGAGGCTTTAAGAAATGTAAATAAAAGAAATGCAATATACAAATTACTGAAATTAACACAATACAGTGGGTTAATATATTTAACCGACGATGATTGTAATGTCCCTAGTGCACCATTCCACAACATATGCATCAAAATATAACAAAAAAACACTGATAAATAAATAATGCAGCATATATGCATTAACAAAACTTAGCTTGTGTATGTAAATCATACAACCATTAATCACAATATGATTTAACAGCTGGTGACATCATCACAAGTTGTTCTGGCACTGATGTAAAAGTCAACAGCTAGCAAAACTGTCAACTGCAGAACAGTGCGATAACCGGCATAACTAATTTGTAACAACTTTACTACATCAAAGCCCAAATTCCACTACGCCGACTTTCACTGAAACTTCCGCGCGGGGAAAGTTGCGGACACAGAAAATGAAAGTCGTGGACTCAAACGATGACAAATCATGAAATCCTGAACTTACGGTGAAAGTTGCGGCCACAAACCATCTCGACGTGTCGAGATGTTGGCGACAAAGTCCGTGACAAGTCGGCGACAAACCCATTTGTGTCACTGTAATGGAATTCAGTCCGTTACAATGCATGGAGAAAGTCGGCGACAAAGTCAGATCACAAAAGTCCACGAAACAAATCATGAAAGTCGGTGACGTGATCTGCATCGCAGACTTTCATGATTTGTCTGCGACTTTCCACGCGGGGAAGTTTCGATGAAAGTCGCAAAGTCGACATAATGGAATTTGGGCTCGACCAAGCCAAGAAACATTCCTCACTTGTTCTAAATGGCATGGCACTTATTTCGGCCGACTATTCTCAATGTTCTACAGTTCAACCACACTTGTGTAGATCAGTACAGCTTCCAAATTTGTGTCTGCTTAGCAATAAAATTCTAAATTATTCACACTACAATAACAATCAAAAAGATCATGCACAAAGTGTCCAAGGAATAAAAGATCAAGTAGAAAAAGGAAGCTAGAAAAGCTGTATGTAAGAGACATAGGTGAAGAACCAATGTCAGTGTCGTAGCTATTTTCCATCAAGGGTAAAAAACCTTGGAAATATACAGAATACCAGAAGAGAAACCCCAGCTGGATATTGGTAGCACATATTATTTAGCTACACAAGTGGCAGAACTACAAATTAATCAACACAACAAAATACAGTGTAGCATCCATGAATCCACGTTTGTCTAGTTTTTGAGAAAGGAATACAGTCACCGCAATTTAACTTAGTAATGGAGTGTTTACACGAACCAGCAAACATCCAGAAAACTTCCAGCAAATGTATTCAAAATACACGTGCTAATGCTGCCATATGTTATAACGGAGCTGGACGTTTGCTGGATCGTGTAAACACCCTATAACCGGCACCATTATTATGTAGTAAACACTTCCGGTCAAACAAAGCAGAAGGCTGGACAGTGACGCCACTTCGCAGCCAACACTTACAGGCTCTAAATGTGTCTGAGACAAGCACAGACCACAGTCATTGATGGCCAGTGGTCAGAAAGAGTTGTCCCGACTTACACTGTTGTAGCACCTAAGCGAATGTGTTACAGCATGGATGACACTGCATACAACTAGAAGGTGCAAGTACTATGTCAGCCATAGATAATAGCCAAGACATGCATACTGTTAAAAATATATAAAATATGTATGTGAAAATGAAGACAAGTTACTGCAGACATGCACTCACACTTGTTGCGATAAAAATTGCCTGAAATATTTATTTCTTCACATCTCACAACAATGACTCGCTGACCTGTAAGCAAACACAGCAAAATTTCACATTTCACTTGGACAAAAAATTGGTGTGATACGGAAACAACAGACTGTCAGACAAAAATTACTAATTTATTTTTAAGAAATACAATACTAATATATATTATTCATGTATTGCAATTGTACTCAGAGGTAAAAATGATATGCAAATTACACACATCCATCAGGCAAAGTCTGCAAAAGCTGTGATGACTACAACAGGACAAACTCACCCTGTAGAGTAGTCTTTGCAACAATAGCGGCCAAACGTCCCAGCAGATGACCGCGAGCGTCAATTATTATAGGCTACAAACAAACAGCTCCATCATAATTCGAATTCTGTGTCATTACTGTCTTAACTTTATAATGCAATTACTACTTGACACCAATGATGTTAACTTCTATGATGCCAAACCAATTATCATAAATGGCCAAACAAAAATGTCAACGACAGTAACGGTTTACAACATCAAGACAAGGCACTCTTATTATCCACCAATAAACTGCTTTCACAAAGTTTAGACAATTTATCAAATTTACAACAGTGATCAGTTATACCAGACTACCAATAAGGCCACCGTGTCATTTCATATGCATGTTGGTGTCTGGCTTTTTCGCCCCTTTGCCGGTTCGCCTCATAGCTTGTTCGCCTCCTGGCTGATTCACCCCCTGGCTTTTTTGCCCCTCACCTTTGATGTTTTGCCCCGGTGAATACCGGTAATTTGACATTGAGGTTTATACGTAATAACTGTCTTTAGGCCTAGACAGTTTATGCATGATAATGAGAATAAACGATGGTATAAGTGTTTAATGCTTTGTTCAATTCTGAAATAAAATCATTAGGCCTATACATGTATTTTATTATACAAAGTTTTAGTGCGCTTTCTTGCCTTAGAATGTTTGCAATGATGTCTGACGCTGTCTATAGATCTAGGCGTTCGTCAAGCGATTATTAGGCCTTGACCCAAGTATACCTGTAAGAATTCATTTCAAAGGAAGCTTGGCCAAAAATTACCAACCTGTCCTTGGATCATTGCGTTCTAATTACTTTTTTGCACACTACTTCGTCTTATTAGTCGATATCTAAAAAAAATTTGCGGGTTTTTTGCTTAATTTTTGCTCACGAGCGATTTAAAGTGGCCCGGTGTTACCGATGGCCGTCGGTATCACCGGGCCACTTTAAATCGCTCGTGAGCAAAAATTTCGCTTAGGGCTGGGGTTACATTTTAGGGTTAGTGTTAGCTATGTTACCTGGTCATGTATTTCACATCTAATCACTGACATCAATCAAACATGCAAACGTAAACAAACGTAGAATACTGACACACTATGATAACTATAGCTCGCGGTGGTAAATACATTACGTTACTTTGTGACGTTCAATGGTTTTCCGGTTCAAATGTTGATGTTGACAAATTCTGTTTCGCTTGCATAAAAACTCAAATGATGCTACGATTAAATTAATGACTGCAACGCTGATCCATCAAAAAAAGGTATGTTTAATACGTTACAGCGAACATAATTTCGCTAAAATTATGCATGACGTCGCATTGGCTATCGAACGGCATAATGCCATGTCTACGCCAATTCTTGCTTTTTTACTGTAAAAAATCTCCCTCAACAAAAAATAACAAAAAACCAACAATTTTATTACAGATTATAACTCATAAGACGTAAATCTTTGCAAAAACGTTTTTTGAATCATTAAAATTTGAGGACAGGTTGATAACCCTTCGCCGGAAGCTTGATGTTGATACATTAGCCGAGTTTTAAGCATTTTAGGTATAGGCTATATATAATAGTTCTGTCGCTGCAATGAAACCAAAGATTACTGACTTTGTGAACTGTGATCGCTTATCATTCAGTTTGTCACGTATAACGTTAATTGAAGTAACTATTAATCAGTGACGTGACGCTACACTTACTTGTTGCCTTTCTGTAAATTGAAACACAAGCCTCAATAATGAATCACCGGTATATTCAACGCGGGGGGCGAA
>Ga0209367_1010375_pt1 | contig 12502 bp, 7 predicted proteins | sample WorMetLIZISLAND2_FD_187412 | JGI IMG/M metagenome (GOLD analysis project Ga0209367, IMG submission 187412) | Marine gutless worms symbiont microbial communities from Max Planck institute for Marine Microbiology, Germany - Olavius geniculatus... ... | reverse complement strand
CCTCTATAACGGGGGTCTAGGGACGGATCCCCTAGCGGGATCCAGGGACAGAGCCCCTGGTCAGTGGGTCAGGGGGGACGGCAAAGCCCCTTTGAAGCCGAAACATTTTTGGCTTTTGGACGTTCAATGGAAGCCGCAAGTTTGCGCACTTTTCTAAAATTTGGAAATGCAAAAAGTCAGATACAATTTGTGTTGTTTCTGCAAAAGAATGAAGTTTAATAGGCCACAGTACCTCCACGGGCCTCAGCCACGTAATATAGTCCTATATCTTCTGCGTTTCGGGGCGTATAATTTCGCGAGCAAAGCAAGTGAAAAAACATGGACCCTAGATTTCAACTTTTTTCCAACATTTTCTATTTGAGTTTAAGTTGTGACAATAATTCATTCCTTAAGATTATGAAAATTGGTTATATTGATCGATCCACCCATCGTCCGTTGCGGCGATCACAGCCATAGCACGGGGCCCCTTTGGGGCGCAGGGATCTTGGCACGTGCCAAGGTGCCACCTCCCCCCCTAAAGATGGGCTTGAGTACGTCACAGATTACTGTAGGCCTACATTAATGAAAAGAAATAAACTTGTCGATTTTGGGTAAACTTTTTTCATGTTTACTTATTTTATATTTTGAATATATGTAAAAATTTAGATTTTTTCTTACGTATAGCATGAGGCCTTTGAGCATACGTGAGGCCCCCTCCGACCGGCGGGTACGTAGGGCTCTTCCGCCGGCTCTGCTCAACTCCTCGGACGTTTGGCAACTGGTTGGATATCCGCGTATAATGTCAGCATTCAGCGCCAGCAATATCGTTCTGTTGTAGACGACGTCGCACACAGTTGCTGGATGTTTTTAATGCGGTCAAAACTGTTTGTGGTGACTCGGCAGCTGCGACATTAACTTCACTGACCGGCTATCTGTATACCATGCGCACTTTGTTAAACCAAACTGGAGACAACTGCACTGACGGTAAGTTCAGCTACATTGTCGGAGATTTTGGTATTTGAATTGTTTATAACAAGAATATTATTGTAAATGACTTTGTTGTATGTCTGTAACTAACGTTTTGTTTATTGTATTGCAGCGTTGTGTAGTACTGTAGATAAGTTTAGTAATTTCTCACACAAGTGAATTACCAGTTTGGATGAAGACAAACTCTCAAATTTTTCACACCCTTTTTTCATTTAACGCCATCGATTGTGCTAACTTCAATTCGAATTTCTGACAAACTAGAGATACGTTCTGTGGAACGAGGTATCTGTCCCATTGCCACGCTATATAGCCTAACAGCTGCGTTTCAGCGTTTGACGCTCTTGTGAGCCTGCAGCCAATTTTGTCTTTGAATAAAAAGGGTTGGTTGCCATGACAACAGGGATCTTCAGGGGAAAAATTTACATGACACCATTGCATAGCCCGGACCCGAAAATAGGGAGTAGGTGAAAACAGCGTGCAATTATCTTTTGCCGGAGCCGAGTTATAGTCAATTTTGTCCCAAAATTCGTTGTTATAGCAACAGGGGTCGGTAAGGGAGAAAATTAAATGACACTATCGGATAACGCGAGCCCGAAAATAGGGGGGCAGGTTCAAACAGGGCGCAATTATCTTTCACGGGAGCCGAGTTATAGTCAATTTCGTCCCAAAATTCGTTGCTATGGCAACAGGGGTCGGCAGGGGAGAAATTCAAATGACACAGTCTGATAGCCCGGGCCCGAAAATAGGGGGTAGGTGCAAACAGCAAGCAATTATCTTTTACGGGGACCGAGTTATACCGCTTTGAAGTCTCCATAAACCGTAATGCAGATTTTTTTAAAATTTGGGTAAAATAGGTTTTATTTATCAGATTTTTATTCCAAACAAACTCGATCTTACTTTTTGGGCCCCGAATCACTGTGCAAAATTTCATCAAAGTCGAGTCAAATTTGCGGCCGTAGGAGTGTTTACAGACAGACTGACAGAATGACAAAATGACTTAATCTGTCCCTTGCTATGCTATAGCAATGGGACAGATAAAAAGTTTTACACATCTTGGTAACAGAGCTCTAGCTTGCACCGTTTTGATACAATACAGCATGTGACGGACAGGCAGATAGATAGACAGTTGGGGCATGACCATCCAAAAATTGGGTTGCTATTGGATTGCCTATATCAGCTGATGTTAAAATAGCCTGCACTGTGTCATCAAAAAAAAACCGAACGCTTGCTGCATTTTTAAATATCTCCATTAACCCTGATTAAATATTAACAGATTCTGGCACAAAAAAGAATTAGCTATATAGTCAGCACTTAAAGGCCTTTTACCTTTACCTTCACTTGCGTGGAGGGTGACCACATAAGCGGCCACTCTGCGCTGAGGCCACTTCATGGGCCCAGTGCGCAACCCCGACAGACCTCAAGGTCGACAGAACCTCTTAGAAGCTTTCGCAAACTTCAACTCAAGGTGTCTAACGAAATAGTATAGTCTCCAAGGATTTCCTTCCGAAGAAGAATTAAAGCACTGCATTGGGCAATGAAATGCAGAGATGTATCCTCATCCTCTCGACAGAGAGGGCATTTGGAACAGGGCCGGATTAACCGATATACCAAGTATGGCATGGCAGGGGCCCCCGCGCCAGGGGCCCCGTGGCGGCAAGAATTACTTTTTCATACAAGTATTAGTTAGGTGACTGGACCTTTGTTTGCCCGTTGCTTTCCAGAAATCTCTATGCAGCGAGGGAACATCGTGGCTTCCCAACGAATATAGCCATCAGAACAAAAATTCGATACCCCCATTTTTGGACGAACGTTACGCCGCTGCCGATAGGGCACTTCGTAACGCTGCAGAATAATAACAGCTTAAACTCTAAAAATTTCGAAGATATAGAAATTACCAACAAGTAATCTGAGCAAAGCTCACGTGACCCGCGACAGCATCGGTGCTGCCATGTGTGGAATCAGTGTACAACGTGCAATAGATTAATTATGAGTTTTGAAGGGTAGGCCTCCACCCAGTTGCTTTTTCCGTACAGAAAACTTCTTGAACCCTGTAGGTCAAAACTCAACTGGTAAAAAAGTCTACGATTTGTGCTTTAAAAAATTCATGCGCATGTTATCCTGGTCTATCTCCATTCTATCCAGTAATATCAGCACAATCCAATGTTGGATTAAGCCTATGGGTCGCATCCTGAAACCGCGAAAAACAATAAGCCCAGCTGTCATTGGGGAAGACGCACTACAGATTACACAGTTCCTGTTGCAGTACTGGTGTTCAAAGTCATCTACGGTCAATGTTTTTCATGTAATTTGATAAGTAATATGCGACTTCCTATTAGTGATTAATAAATAACCGTGACTATTTTCACCGTTTTTGAGATCAGACCAGTTTTACATTAAATATGCACATTTTCCTATCCCTTTCCATGCAACGCCAAATTTGAAAATGTTCCCATTGCATTGCATCCCGCAAATTTTGTACACAGCTAGCTGCAACAAAGGGCCTATTATTCCTGTAGAAGTGTTCTCCTATGACCTATTTGTTAGCCAGAGTACATTCGTTACATACAGACGGGCGGACGGACGACAGACGACAACGATGCCAAGGAAGCCGTACAGTTGTACGTATAGCGCATCAAAAACCACAAAACCCGCTTTTTAAATTTCAAGGTCGTTTAAGGCCATCAGTGTAGGTGGCCCAGAAAAGCAATGGATGTGAAGATAAGTAGCAAATATGTGTACCTATTTGCAACAATTTGTACGCTAAATTAGTGAATAGGAGCAGAAATTGCACTTTTTAAGTGATACCCAAATTTGACGCCCTCAAGAAGGCATCAACAGTTTTTATACGTTACATGCAGGCTGTAGCCCATTAAGTACAAAAGTAAACTTATAGTTCTCATTTTTTGTCATACCTGAGAAAACGACAACATGTTTAAAAATTGTAGGTCACTACAGACAAGTTGTGGAAAGTCAAACGGACGCTTTTAAGATGCCGTATAAAAACTAGCAGGGCTCTACTTGCAGAAAAGCCGGGGTCCCCTGTTGTCTCATGGTGTCGGGCCCCCCTGAAGGTTAATCCGGCCCTGATTTAAAATCCTGACTTACACCCATAATAAAAAGGTGTCGATTAAGATCTGCATGACCAGTGAGTATACCCACTAGGATCCATAAATCCTTCCTGGGAAGTCTAAGAGCATACCGAGCTCGTGAAGAGTCAACTCCGTGCAAGAAGTACTTAGCCTGCCTGCATCCAGATAGTTCTTGCCACATTCTGTTTTGTTCATGTACAGTCCATTCATTAACAGAGCTGTAGATGGTAGATACAATGATACCAACAGATGGTTCAGGACCAGTGAAATAAGAGGCAGAGGCCTGTTTAGCAAGCGCATCCGCTTTCTCATTTCCTGCAATTCCACAGTGTCTCGGTACCTATGAGTCGGAGACTGTTAAAGACTGCTAATTGCACATCTAAAATTTACATGTTACATTTGTTCAAACTGTGTCAACAAATTTCACTGTAGTAGGCCTGTAAGCGTCTGGCTTAGTTGCTGATGCCATGTATGCACTAAAGACATTAGTAATGTAAAGCGACTTCCTATTAGTGATCGACAGTAACCTTGGCAGTTGGCTCTATCTCGCACCGTTCCTGAGATGCGGCGACTTATTGGCTAAAATTCGCAAATTTTTTTACCCCCTCTCTTATTTACTGCTTTTGCGTCGGTGATTCTTGTGGAATTTATGGAAAAGCTTTATCGATCCCTAAAACTAGAGTTTTAGCGGCAGCCGATGGTGAAAACTTGGTGTTCCTAGCTTTCACCGTTTATGACTGATCCACCCGTTTGACAGACGGACAGGCGATGGCTAAGACACGCTATCGCGCGTAAAAACCAGCAACAATGTGCTACATGTAATTGTGTATTTCATTTCAGCATTGTTGTACCCGAGTGCAACACCGCCGCAATGGGTCGGACCTGTGCTGTCGTATAACTCGACATACAACAATGTCGGTCCATTCGTCGACTTTCACTTTATCTGTCGCATCATTTACGAGACATCTTCGCAACAGACGGATGATGGGGCAAGGTTTGACGTCGCCCTGGTGTTCGACTCTCAACTGACTTCTGTCATCAAAACCACTACGTCAGCGGCACTGGACGTCGTCTTTACTTCCCAGGACATCAAGAACGTCTTTGGAAACAAAGTAGGGCTTGCTTCTCTCAGAGCCAGTGTTTCTGCTTTTATTTCGTTACACTAATTTTGGTGCGTTAGTTTGCTTATACTGTTATCAAGCTTGCAAATTTGCAACTTTGGAGGGTAAACCCACACAAACGGACTTTTTATGAGCGTTTTAAAGGCTAGGTCGCACGAAAAAACGATATTGGCTAAATATGTGCAAAATGTAACATTAATTAATAATACGCTGATCCAACGAAATAAAAACGTCGCTTTGAAGTAATTTTCAGCGAAATTATGTTGTGCCAGCCGAACGCACCAGAACGTACCACAGTAACTGATGAGTAGATTATTTTGGCTCAATATTTCACGTGGAGTGAAATAAAACGCATACACGTTTAATTTTCGTAGTTAACCTGTAACGCCATGGATTAGGTGTGAGAATAGAAATCTTTTGCGTAAGTGTCTGTCAGTGTTTGCAGAACATTCCAGATTCCGAAGGTTATTGAGCTGTGAGTTCCAAACAGTCAGACCAGCGACAGAAAGCGCCTGGCGGCTGTAGGCTAGGTGCTAAGACGACAACTACATCGCCAAAATCCTGGCTGTTTAGCATCAAAATTGGCACAAACTTTTTATACCGATTTTGCCATATTTCGTATAGCGTCCAGAAAAATAACGTTTTGTTTTAGTGTTTTTTTTCTGCATACTAAATAAATAACATTTTTAAACAAGAAATTTGAGCTAATGCTCACGAGACGCACGAAAGCCTATAGCAGTTCCAGTTCAGTAGTGTAGCTGAAAATTGGGGTGTTCACGCTAAGTTAATATACAGATACCAAATTGTCTATCAGGACCGCATAACGATAGTTCCGTGGCGCCACCTTGTGAATGATATAGAATTGTGTCGCAGCTCAAAATAGTCAAAAAATCCATAAACCCCCTATTTTGGCGTTCAAGGTAATTGAATTCGGCGCCAATCGAGAGCCAGTGTACGACTTCCTATTAGTGATTAGTAGTAACCTAGGCCCTATCTCGCACTGTTACTGAGATACAGCGACTTATTGACCAAAAAATCGCAAATTTTGCCCACCCACCCCTCTCATTCAGCGCCTTCGTTCAGGATGACCTTCTTCGAATTTATGGAAAAGCTTTACGGTTTCTAAAACTAGAGTCTTCCGGGCAGCCGACAGTGAAGATTTGGTAATCCTAGCTTGCACCGTTTTTGACTGATCCACCCGTCTGACAGACAGACGGACGGACAGACGGACAGGATTGCGATGGCTAAGACGCGCTGAAAGCTTTAGCTGCTTTCGCACGTAAAAACTCTAAATTTTGTGCAAATGCACAGAAATATCGCAAGTAAGTAAGTACGCTTTCAAATGATCTGCAATGTGAATTCGTAGTAATCTGAAATGATTGATATTACGACTGTCTGTACTAACAGTGTATTAATGTGGCGAGTGCAGATTTCGTGTGGAGTCAGAAGTTACTGGAAGCGAACGCCGCTGATTAGAACTAGCTTCATTCCCAGTGATACATCGTACTTTGTCGGCATTCGCATCGAATCAGTAAATTAATTAACTATCTGTACTGTCTTAAAGCTGTATAACTACTTTGATCCATGATCTTTTATGTTATCTAGTAATAAATGTACAAAGCATACGTTTATACACTTATTAACGGCAACATTCAAGGACTTGCACATCGAAAACAGCAAAAATTACGAAAGGCGATATTGCCCCCCCTCACACTGACTGTGTGTCAGTGTGCTGCTGAATAATATCACTTTTTCTAATTTTTGCCTTTTTCGATGTGCAAGTCTTTAAATGTTGCCGTTAACAAGTGTATAAACTTATTTTTGTACATTTATATTTGCTGTTTTATTAGTAAAAAACGTTTTCAGATGTTTCTAGTAGAAACTGAGTTATAGACCATTTTGTCCCAAATTTCGTTGCCATGGCGACCAGGGAGAATCCGGGGTAAAGTTGAATGACAGTTAGATTAGCCATCTTCGTAAACCACATCTAGAACCAAAAATTACGACTCTGTCTTATACACAGCCAAAGTTATGGCCGTTTAAAGAATTGTTTAATTTTCCCCATAGGCGCCTTTGTAATTTTTTTGGAATTTTTTGATTAAATACGTTAAATTTAATTTTAAGTTTTTTATCCCCCAAAAGGCACATTCTTGCGCGAGATTGCCTCTTTTGAACTATCGCGCGCAAAAATCCGCCGAGGGGTCTGACCTGTAGGTAAGTTTCTGGAAAAAAGTATATGGCTGCAAAAATTTTTGCGCATATTTTACCTATTTGCCAATAAGCCCCCTTGAGCAGATTTACATGAAATTTTGCGTGGTGTGTCAACTAGCCGACGTAAACTAGCCGACGTAATCAACCATGCCAAATTCTATCTCAATCAGATCAGGGGTTTTGATTTTGTGGGGGTCGAATTTCTGGTTTTCCCATCACAGGTTGAACGGTAGTTCAAGCCATGTGTTAACGGCGACTTCTCTTTCATGTATATATGTGTCGCGGGGAATTATTCCGATTGCACCCGATAATCTATGATGATGCAGAAAGTGGCTTCCTTGAATATACCAGTCAGCGTTTTCAATTGGATGGTCAATTTCCTCAATAGTCATTCATACTGCACCCTCTATCGTAGCACTAAGTCTACCTTTAAGGACATCACAGCAAATAATATCCAAGGCTCCAGTATAGGACCCGCAGCATAGCCTGTGTTATTAATACCAAGTAGTCACTCCAGGCAACTTTATCTGTAGATTCGCTGACGATACTTAGCTGACCTCCACGGCTGCCAGATTATACGTGTATCAAACGTAGCCTCCAGGCCAGCAGAAATGAACAGACGTGGGCAGCATGAGTAACTTAACGTTGAACTGTGAAAAATCCTGTAAGATTCTGTTCGTCGATCCAAGGCGTAGACGTCATATCGATGCTTCCAAATCTAGCCAGAGTTGACAGTTTAAAGATACTTGGACTCATATTTTCTAGAAATTTATCTGCATCAGAATATGTCAGCAGTTTTCGTGCTTGTTGTGTGGCTTATGTTAGACGACAATGTGTATTTTTGTGTTACAGCGTTATTTTACGAACGACAGACTGGACTTCAACGAAAAAGATCCATCTGTACCGGTCGTCATATATCCCACAGTGCCAATTTCCTGTCCTCCGTGTTCAATGACGTTGTCTGTTGTTAATCCGCTCGGATACACCGTGTCCACGTGCCGAGTGACGTTCTATACATACGACTCGACAATGACCAGTCGTACTATCAGCATACGTGCAGTGCCTACTACCGGAAGCAACGCGCGAACTGCTCGAATGGAGTTTAACCCGGTTACCACCAAAGCCCCTGGTTCAGGCTGGGATGGCTACACTGTACCAGCTATTCTGGTGCGTCTATAAAGTTAAAGACTGTTTATAACTATTAACGGTAACCTACCCCAGATGTACGGAGCGTCATATGCCGTGTGGGATTAGTTACACAGTGTTCGACCCGATACAGACAAATGAACGCGCCCGTTTTAATCCCAGCAAAACAGACTGGTACTCGATTTATTTACCTCGGAAGGATAGTAGGTTGAGTTGACATTGGTGATTGGTTATATAGCGAGATGTTTTACTTGTGTGAAGGGAGTCAACCATCAAGTTACATGTAGTAACTACTTTTTAGCGATCCTACTGGAAGTTGAACCCATAATCTCTTGGTAGTGCTAAACGTTACGATACCAAACCACTTAATGTGTACATGTTTTACAGTAGTTTATAACCGTTTGCAGTAGCAATACCAAGCAGAAGAACAGTCAGAAACTGCGAACCTGCTCCGATGCTATAACAACATGAGTCCCCCCGCCGCTGGTAATCCGACTGGGAGGAAATTCCCCGGTAGCAAAGTCACGAGGCTCGAAATCAAATGCATTAGCAATGCGTGGAACGCGCATTGTCGACTCAGGGTGGGTCAACATGCGTGCCTATAGCCTTTTCGTTAGTGGACACAATGTTTTTTTCACCCAACGTAGAAGGGGCTATAGCTGATCACTTTTTCACTTTTTGATATTGATACGTTTTAGGGATATTTGCGGTCAAACTTTAAAGTTGTCCAAAATCGCGCCAAATTTTGCAAGTTTTTTTGCGCTCCTGAATTTTGGGGGTGTTTGCCATTCAAAAATTTGTACCAACGTTGTCATGCCTAACTATAGCAGCATGTCACGTGGCAAAGATTATTAAAAAATGTTACCTCCACTATACTCACATGATTCCTCAGGAGTGGATTGAGATATCGACAAGCGGTAAACGACGTTATCAATCGCAGTCCCTTACTTTGGTAAAAATTTTATTGCAAAAAAATTGTAGGAGAGATTTCCATCTCTCGTTGGCAAGATTTGCTCAGTCTTTAGCGCATGTGAAAATCTGCGGGCGGGCGCAGCACCTTTTAAGGGTTAAAATATGGTCTTTCGAAAAAGTCAATTTGGGTTGGCATGATTTTTAGTTAGTGGGCCAAAGTTTACCGGGAAAAATCGTTGCCGATCACATATTTGTCCAGTTTTAAATATCTTCATTCATTCCGGAGATATTTGACGTCGAAGTTTGATTTTACCCCAAATCGCACCACATAATTGCATGCTTTTGGCCCTTAATTTTTTTTGGGGGGGAGGGCTCCAAATTTTTTGGCCTGCGTTATGAAGCGCACCAAAATTCACATCATGTGGCAAAATTTTGCGCCAATCGGCCGTCGCATGTCGGAGATCCCGCGGCGAACAAATAAACTAGAATTAAAATTAGGGGCAAAGCCCTAGGTGAGTCCACCCGGCGCCGTAAATCCGATTGGGGGGATTTAGTGGGTTTAAATTCTCAACGTAGCAAAGTCACGTGGTCCGAACTCCAACGCATTAGCATATGCAGAACGTGCATTGTCGAATTAGGGTAGGTCAGCATCCGTGCCTGTAACATTTTTTTGCTAGTGGACCAAAATCTACCAATTGTTTTTTTTTTGTTGAACGCAGAAGGGATTGTTTCCGATGTTTGATATTTCGATCAATTCCTAAGATATTCGCAGTCAAATTCGAAAGTTGTCCGAAATCGGGCCAAATTTTTGACTTCATGGCTCTCTGAAATTTATGGGGTGCAGGCCCGTAGAAATTTGTACATAAATGATCATGCCCACTTTATGCGTCATGTAGCAAAGTTTCATGGGGGTACCCTCTTTACCCCAAAAGTTACAGGCACAAATATGTCACATTTTAAGCCAATTTTTCGGGCTGCCATGAAAATTGGATTTCAGTTACCATACTTATCCCATACCAACAGAAAAGCTTGTGGGAATTTTCATAGAATTTCCACAGAATTCCCACAGACTCCTGCGCTATGATTCTCTCTGAGACTTCGGCGCTTTATAAATTATTTACTTACTTACTTACTTTACTTTTATCCAATAAACCCCGACATCTTCCATACTTATATCCACATTTCACGTCTTTTTGCCGGATGCATGTTTTTGCTGTTTCTCATGACATTTTCTATGTGCATTGTTTTTTTTTGTTGTCTGTTGTAGAAGGTAGGCCTATTCACTAATGTGGTGGTCTCCAGTTTATAAGTTCACTGCTGATTATTGAATTTCCCCCTTTCACACCGATATAACTCATTTGTTTAATCCAAATTGGCACAACTCAGAACATGTTGTGAGGTACATAAGCAGATGAATTTTGAGTTTTGGCAATGCCAGGGGGCATAGCATTTTCCGCGTGATCTGCGTTTTATGAAACATTTTAATAAAAGACAACCAGAGATATATTTATTATTAATAGAAAGTCAGTCAGCCTAGCCAGAGAAGTTAAAGAACACTAGCAGTTGTCACCAGTTGCTGTACCAACAGTGTTAAATTCGTAAAAGTAACGCCTAGAGTGCCCGGTTACGGCTGCTGGCTGCAGTGGCTTCTATCCCCCCAAATCTGAAATAGAAATCGGGCGCAACGTCCCCCAGTTTTGGGCTCAGGTTCCCTTTAATTTCTGACTAAAGTTTTTTTTCTATTTTGGGCTTCTTCTCCCTCTACAGAAATAGTTTTCTTAAGGGTGAAGACTTTTGATTGAAAAATACGGGGAAGTAAAAAATAGGGGGAAAGTTCTGTTAAGGGCGTAGTTTGCCCAGTGAAAATAGAAGGAAAGTTTTGATCTGCAACTTTGTCAAAACTTCCTCCCTATTTTTCACTGGGAGCAAGCTCCGTTCACCATGTATAGGGTAAGAAGCCACTGGCTGGCTGGACGTAACTCGGATTGTTAGGGATGCTGGTTATATGCAGTCGCATATTTTACCAAAACTCGCATATTGCATATTTATCCGCACATAATGGCATTTTTAAAATCGCATATGCGAAAAGTATGCCGCATATTTCCGCATATGCGATTGCATTTTTCAGCATTTTTCTCGTCCAACGTTGTTTTAAGACCGTGAAATATTTTTGGCGGCTAACGATTACCGGTATCTACTATTAGACGTTGAATAAATTAAGTCGAAAATGTCAAAACTGTGCAGAATAGGCCTATTAATGATCATAACTCGCTTGATGTTGCATATATTTGCAAGAAATTTCACGGCAGCCTTGCCAATTTTTGACCCCCCTCCTTGTAAAAATTGTAAGGGGACCCCCGTCCCCGGTGTGGTGTGCGCTAGTAAGACTTGGTCATTCTCTAGCGCGTGTAAAAATCTGGCGCGCAGCACCCTTTAGGACCTAAAATATGGTCTTCCGAAAAAGTCAATTTGGGTAGGTTTGATTTCACCTTTAGATCTCCATAATTAGTGAACCAAAGTTTACCGGACTTTTTTGCCGAACGCGGGAGTAATCGCGGTCGATGATGCAGTTCGCCGATTTTAAATATCTTTATCCGTACCGAAGATACTCGCCGTCAAATTTTGAAATGTTCCAAAATCGAAAATTTTCCGAAATTTTGCAAGTTTTTTGCCCTTAAATTTTTTTTGGGGGGAGGGTTTCCGAAATTTAGTAACAACGTTATACAATTCGGCTTACATCTGATTACCGTGCAAAATTTCGTGAAAAGAAAAAAATCTGCAGAAAAAATAAGTCTGCTTCGAAAACTATCGTTTGCGGACGGACTAATTAGCGTTTTCATAAATTTGGGCTGATTCTTCTGCATTTTCATTTGGCAAATTAAAAAATCAGTATGGACAAGAGAGATAATAAAATGTCTTTCGACTAAAGTGCTCTGCGAAGTCATGCTAATACCGATCATATCATCATCATCATCATCATCGACAACCGTGGGCTCAATGCCCGTTGGTGTCTGACGCCATTTTTACTATCGCTGCCCACCGCTGCCTATCTAGGGC
>Ga0209367_1010374_pt1 | contig 12502 bp, 4 predicted proteins | sample WorMetLIZISLAND2_FD_187412 | JGI IMG/M metagenome (GOLD analysis project Ga0209367, IMG submission 187412) | Marine gutless worms symbiont microbial communities from Max Planck institute for Marine Microbiology, Germany - Olavius geniculatus... ... | reverse complement strand
CCCCAAAAGGCACATCCTTGCGTGAGACCGCGTCGTTTGAGCCATCGCGCGCAAAAATCGGCCGAAGGGTCTGACCTGTAGGTGAGTTTCTGAAAAAAAGGTATATAGCTACAGAAATTTTTGCGTATATTTCACCCATTGGCCGGGAGGCCCCCCTTGGAGGGATTTGCATAAAATTTTGCATGACGGGTCCCCTTGCCGACGTAATTAACCCTGCCAAATTTTATCTCAATCGGATCAGGGGTTTTGATTCTGTGGGGGTCGAATTTTTGGCTTTCCCATAAGAAAGAGAAGTCGCCGTTAACACAGGGCTTGAACTACCGTTCAGCCTGTGATAAATAAATTAGTTAGATTGCGCATGCGTGTGCGATAAAACTGGAATAAAACTAAGCCTATAACAAATTGCACGCGATAAACTTTAAACTTAAGCTTAGAACGCTGTTTTAGTTATTTTATTAAACATTTGCCGATACGCGCCGTCTAAAATTTCTGTTTGATGACAATGAGCTGAGAGACATTTAGATTTGTGTTTCGTTCCATTTTTCGTTTTCTTGTTAATGTATAGGTTGTTTGAAATGTTAATTTCTTTTTATTGCAATTTAGGCGCTTTTATTCTATCCTGATATCGTATTCTCATCGCATCGAGCCTGTGATTAGTCAACTTAAGACACAGGATTGAGAGTCAGTAACGCTTACGCTCCGTTCTTTATACGAGACAATCTAATGAATCGTTGCGTCTTCGTATCATGAATATCATTGTCGTACGAGCGTCGCCATTCTATAAATGTTCTCTGGGTGCTGGCTTATTCGGCGCGTTGCGTCGCATAAATATCCGATTGTAGCAATGGAGGATAGAGTGAAGCGTGTCGTATATATTTTGTCCGAACGGCGCGACGGCAGTTAGTTATAAATCGTTGATGATCGTCATACGCACTGAGTCTTTATAGGATTAAGTGTCGGACGACGCTGTTAGCATAACGACATCGACTGGTGGCCGGTGCCGGTGTCACGTCAAAATGTCTCCTCCGTGAAAAATCCGCCCAGAGAGAGTTAATCACGGATTTGATATGTCGTTCTCTTATAAAAATATCGCCGGCCCCATAAAAGTCTCCCCGTTATAGGATAGGATAGCCCAACCCTCAGAAAAGTTTCTCCCGGAGACAATTTATCGGTAAAAGTCCGCTCCGCCCGAGCGGCCGCCGGGGCGGATTTTTGCCGGTAATTGTAAACCGGGGGAGACTTTTCTAGGGGGCGATCCTATAATGGGGCATCAGTTCCGGCGCGGTTCTGTGGCTACGTTGCACTAAGCATCGTTCAACGTCATGCGACTAAATACATCATCTTGTCGTAGGTCTAAGTAGACCTACTTGCTGCTGTCGCTTACCAGCACTTATATACGTGTCAGCTAAACATGACGAATGGTGCCAGCCGGTCGTACGCCAATTTTTCACGACGCGTAACCGATCGAAACATTTTTCACTTTTGACCGTGGCCAGTCAGTCACTGCTGTTTTGCTTGACAGTGTGCACCGTACTTGGTATCGACGCATTAATCAATTACTTACTGCCACTGTGTTTCTAGGTGAGAAAACACGGTTGTCAGTATCGTATTTTGGGCATTTTCAGTAACTTGGCTGACCGTCAGTAAATTTTGTTTATAGCCCATGCTTGTCCATTTTTTGCAGCGCGTTGCTGCACTAAGCGCAGAATAATCTGTGCCATGCATGCCCTGCCCGTCACGTTCATGATTTTTGTCAGAGCGGTCAAACGAATATACAAACGTTTTTAGCTTTCGCTGTTTCTGATTATGGCTTGATAAATAGACCTGAAGTCTTAAGTCCGGATAGTGTACGTGGATGATCTGCCTTCGAGACATGGAGTGCAGTTTTGTTTGTTTGTTTGTTTGTTTGTTTATTTGTTCAAAGAAACATTCGATAAAACAGCAACAATGTTCAGCAGAATGTTCAGAGCACGCAAGGCATAAAGATGCACTCACTGCGGCCCAAAAACTGTCAAAAAACACACATGTCACCAGCCATAATACATCAACGTACAAACTGACGAAGTTGTCGTCGGTGACCCGGTCACGTTGCGGTGTCTTCGGTGCGGAAGATCGACGGAAAAGTTTCATCAAAACTGTCGAGGCATCCGGAAGTTAATCGCTCAAGTGCACTCCCGCACGGAATGCATTCTTCTTCGTCGTCGTCATCATTAAGCCGGCGAGTGGGCGAAAAATAATAGTTTCAAGAAAATGTTCGCGGACTGCCGCCTACTCCAAGCCGGTGTATGCCGCGCAGAAATATAAATGGGAATATAGGGGAGAGCGACCGACAGCCGCCGCCGCCGCCCGTCCATGAGTCCGTGCTGCGCTGTATTCTTCATCCTGCTAATTAATCGTGTTCGCGCCTACTGCAACGCCTCAGTTCTGCACTCCACTAATCACTGTCACGACATGCTGCTGCTGCTGATGATGATGATGCTGTGCCTCCGACGTCTCCGACATCTTAACGTACTTGTCTGCTTTCACCTTTATTAGACTATACACTAGGCTATGCTGTTCTTAGGGCAAGCTGAAACTGGTGCACTAGTTCATAGATGTGCTATGTAAACTGACATTTTGCTACCTGCTAATTGCTTGCTTGAAAACGTGACCCAGACAAAACAAAATGCATACACTGGCGTGAAACAATGACGATGAATGCTGCAGATAACTCTTATTACTTTTTTGTCCAGAGAGTTAAGATTGCAATCGCTGAAACATTCTAATTAACGGCAAAAGCTGGAATGGTTAGAGAACTGGAGACAGTATAACTCTTACTCTGATGGACCAGCATGCAGTTGAAGCGTCGAAACAGTCTTAAGTCTTAGTATTCTCATTAAGCTCGAAATGAACGTTTATTAGTATGACAACCGTTTTAATTATGGTCGGCATGATAATTACTGATTAGCTACTTTTGTAGTAACCGAAATGAGTATACTTACTAGGAAAGATTATTTTTTCCGGAAGTAACTACAGCCTTCTATACGCTATAGTAGCAAACTACCTAACTTTGTTGAATAAAAAGTTATTTGGCGAAAGGCTTATTACTGTGATACAGCGTCAAAAATGTATAACGGACGGCGGCCTGTGTGTTTTTTATCATATGTGATTTTTTTGTGAACGACGATGCGTAGTAGACTACAGCGCAGTCCGCAGTGTGTGTCAGTTAATATATCACTCGCTTCGTTGGGTATTTACGCGCCGTCTGTTTTACAATATAGGCCTACAATGTACTGTGAGTACTACCGGTGCGGACAGAAGCGCACGCAGGGAACACGGCATAGGTGGAACTAAGCTCTGCACTATTCGCGTCACTTAACAACATCAGTCTTGGACATTACAACACCCTTCACAACTCGTGAACGTTGACACTGGTATCCACCTAACCACCTTGCAACATTGCAACCTGTCAGGTGCCACCAAAGTTCTTCGGTTACCTAGTTCGTACAGCCCCAGCGGAAGATCATCACAGCATCACAGCCATTGCGCTCCATCTACCCGCTGATCGGAGGAGACTGGCCAGATGTCCAAGAACAACCTGGCTCAAAACAGTCAATGAAGACGTCCAGCCCCAGAACTTCATAGTTCACACTGCCTGCAGGAAGGCCAAGGATACGGGCTTTGGCACCAAGTCATCAGTACGGCAACCCTCTGACATGAGTTCGCCAACAAGCAAAAAAACTTACTGCATGCATGCAGCAATGTTACGTGCAGACGAAATCAACGCTTCACCAAAACGCACAGTTGTTTATAATTTGCTGCAGTAATAAGCAAGACAAGTAATTTGAGAAAAGCTCATGAGACGCGCGATAGCCTTAGCAGTTGCTGTTTGCAGGTTGTCCAGGTCTATCTAAAGCCATGTCGGCGCAATTCACTTATAAAATGTGCACCACAGCCAAAAATTGCAAAAAAACCCATTAAAACCCCCTATTTTGGAAGTTTAAAGTCATTTAAGGTCATCGATGTTGACACCGTTTAAAAGCTCGTTACCAGTGCTTGTTCTGATAAGCAGTATGTCTGCGTCCATCTGCAACTGTTTTCACGCCAAAGCGGTAAAATAACCACTGTTTAGGGGGTAGTCGTCTTTGACGCCCGACTGCGCAGGCCTTTAGGTTCAACGAGGCCTGCACACGTGGGTGCCAAAGAAGGGTACACGTCTAAAAAGTAGTTATTTATCCGCTGTTGGCTTGTCTATCGAGAAAATAATTGCAGATAGGCACAGATATGCTTCTTATCATAACAAGCACTGACGACAAATGTCAAATCGATGACCTTGAATATCCTTGAACACTAAAAATAAGAGTTTTAGTGATTTTTTGGCGATTTTTGGCTGCAAAAGAGTGAATTGCAACAAAATGAATGGAGACAGATTAAAGATTACCTGCAAACAGGAACTGCTATAGGCTCTCGCGCGTCTCATGAACATTAGCTCAGATTTTTTTGTTTTAGAACTCTTGTCGTATCTTTATTATTGCATGATAATTTATTAATTTGAAATTCCACAAGCAAATGGCTGATATAGTATTGATCCAAATAAATAATTTAGAACCATCGATTATCATTTAGTTTATGAATCATTTCTTGGTGGGTGATTTATGTTTAAAGCAATAAATTAGTGATCGTGCACGGTGTATGACAGTGATAACTTGTTCTCATCGAAAGCGTGGTAGTAGCGACTAGCTATTATTATTGATGAATAGCATGCAGGCGCATACGGTAATGCAAAATCTTTTCGCGTATAAACAAATACGCATATTAACGACGGGCGCGTTCGTGCTCGTTAAATTGCTCGAATTCGATAAATCATCATCAGTCTTATTTGGAATGTCGTAGAGATAATTCCGTTACCAACGGTATTGATTTTTTTCATTTAGTTACCGATCGCTTTCGTCAGTCGGTATGCGGGCGTCTTGGCTCGGTTTGTGATACAGTCACTCCAGGCCACTGTCCAGTGGCGATTGCATTATAGACCGACCATTAATAAAATTTTACGAATCTGTGTAATACGACATGTTACGATTATCGACGCATAGCCTATTAAAGAAACTGCGATGTTTCTTGCATCAATCGTTCGTTCGGGGCGACTGAAATCGCGAGACTTTACGACTTGGCACCAAATAGCAGGGGTGAACATCGCGAGACTTGTTCTATTGGTCGAGTATCTTATTGTAGCGTTTGTGTGTTTTACGATGTTTCTGACAACGTGAAGTAAGGCTAAACTAGAAATTTGGGGCACAGCCCAACGTGAGTCCGTTTTGGAAATATTCGCCGTCGAACTTTGAAGTCGTCCCTAATCGGGCCAAATTTTGCATGTTTTGACCTATATCAAATTCTCTATTTGGATCGCATAACGATAGTAGCGCGGCGCCATCTTGTGAATGATATAGACGTGTGTCGCAGCCAGAAATCGTCAAAAAATCCATAAACCCCCTATTTTGGCGTTCAAGGTCATTCAAGGTCATTGAATTCGGCGCCAATCGAGAGCCAGTGTACGACTTCCTATCGGTAATTAATAGTAACCTAGGTCTTATCTCACACCCTTACTGAGATACAGCGACTTATTGGCCAAAAATCGCAAATTTTTCCACCCCCTCTTATTTAGCGCCCTCGTTCGGAGTGACCCCTTCGAATTTATGGAAAAGCTTTACGGTTCCTGAAACTAGAGTCTATTAGGCAGCCAGCAGTGAAGATTTGGTGGTCCTAGCTTGCACTGTTTTTGACTGATCCACTCGTGTGACAGACAAACGGACAGACAGACGGACAGAATTGCGATAGCTAAGACGCTCTGAAAGCAGTTGCTGCTTTCGCGCGTAAAAATTATGGACGTTTCGCAGATAAATCAAACCGCTACAGTCCGTTTGCGGACTGGACGATTCAAGGACAAACTAAGTCTACATACCGAGTCGTAGGCCTACCCGAATTTAATTACCGCAACGGTCGAGGCGCCGTGCGAGCACTTCGAGTCCGTTTTTTTCTAGTGTTTATTCTTATAGCTGTAATTTGTTTATACGTTCATGTGTAGGCCCGCAGGCACGCGTACACAAGAGCATTTTGTTCGTAATATAAGCTAAACTGGTATTAATAAACTTCATAACAAAAAAAGCACACAAGGTAAAAAAGAAGAGATCGTTTCGCTCTCTCAAATTATGATTATAATATCAATGACTATGCGTTATTTTGTATGACAAATTAATATATTTTTTTCTTTTTCTTCGAAGAATTGCATTTCGTTAACTGTCACGTGTCAATGCCGTATAACGCCCGTTCACCTGTGTAGTAAATTAAAACGACAGCTCATCTCCTTCGGGTTATTAATAAATAATGTAATGACTAGACATATTCTCTGTACAACGAAACCGACGATATCGATACAATGACACTATTTATTATTAACTTTGGCCATTTTATCCCCGCCTAACATATCACAGTCGTGATTTGTCGTTAAGGACCCTCGCACCCGTGGGATAAAATACAGTAGAATACAAAAACTGGAGACGGTCGTTGTCAACTCCGTTTAGTGTTTTTTCACATAGCGAAACGTGGCGCTACAAACTTATAGAGAAGTTCTGTTTTACTGCAAGGATACGCATGTAGGCCTACTGCAATCTGCAGTAAACGAGAATAAATATTACTTAGCTTTTTATTTTGTTAAATCAGAGGCTAGTGGTTGAATGTTTTGTTCCTTGTCTACGTGAATTGCTGGATTGCTTGTCGCACTTTTTTAAGCTTATCCTTGTCGTTTATACTTTATTTTACTTGTTATTTTTTTATTTCACGAATTTGCTGCTCATTGCTAGTTTTAGGCGGCATCGCTGATGATTTTCGCAAGAACCAGGTGTTCAGATGCTGCCTTGTTCTATTTTTATGTGTAGGCCTAAATTGTGATTTTCAGTTCTATAAGCGTAATTTCTGTAGTTTGCGGTTGCATGCGCTTTAGTTCTGTACATTTCTCGTAACAGCTACATGATTGCTCGATTATTGGCGCCAGCACGGTGTTACGTGGATCTGCTGAATGACCTGTCCTGCTGTCGTGACAGTAAGAACGGTGCAAATCCACCAAGAACTCGCCATAATTTACCTGTGATTAGCACTTTCAACTAGTAGCTAAAACTCAGATGCCCAATGACTGCACAGTTTGAATTATATATACATGTACAATATATATATGAGATATTTTTCGGTTAAGACGCACAACGGCATTTTTCTGGTGAAACGTCATAGCATAAAATACATATAGACAATATAATAATACATTACGCCCGATATACATACACGTAAAGCAAAAAAAACGTTAAAAAGCTCGTCGTTTGAACTGTTTTATGGACATCCGGTGTCATTGCCGTCATGAATCAACCGTCATTGTTCAGTGATCTGTAGCTGGCGCATGGGGCCTATTATAGCTCAAATCCACTTCGATTTGTTCTAGATTCTTTATAGGCCTACAGTATGTTGTACCACGAGCTGTACAAGAAATCCACTACTAGTGGAAGTAGTGGAGTTTGAGCTTATGTACACAAATATACAGGGTAAACTTCAGCACTCGAGTCACAGTAGAAACGCTGAAAATGCGAGACTAAAACGTCAGTTGAACTGCAGGCGCAGGATTTGTGCGACGTCTGCCGAGTATATATAGCACAACATCAATAGGAGATGCTAAAGTTAATCTTTTTTCTATACGACTTTTTTCTAGGCCCCTTGCTGCCTTTAGCTGCACATGTGATAGTTACATTAAAGTCGAAAGTCACCAACACGTACACCAGAGATCTCCATACGCTTTTGTCTCTTGCACGTTGAACACAATCTGCAACTGATACTCATGTCCATTGTATGATATCTTCAGTCTAACGCAACGATACAATCGATCGTGTTCACCTCGAATGCTTTTAGCTTGTGTGCATGACGCCGACTAAAGGCGCGTACAGAGCGACGTAACTACATGGTCAGATACCACTGCTATACTGCTGATACTACAGAGTGGGCCATAAATAAACGTGGCACTATACTAATCCTAGCCCTAATCCTAACCCTGATCCTAACCCTCACCCTAAAACTAACTGTAACCTTATCCCTAATCTTAACCCTAACCCGTACTGCTGCATGTGAAAATTATTTTCCAGTGCGATGAATTTTTCACTACGCCGGCGTATGTTACTGTAAATTTCTTTTCTTGAAAGTTGACAAAAAACCTTGTTAATAGCTGTACCTCAACGATTGTCTTGGCGTCAATTCGAGATACAGATAGCCGAGTGTTGTCGAGAGATAAGCCTGAAGACGGTACGATCGATTGAGATTAACGGGAAGATTAGCGGCTTGGTCACAGCAATAGACATAGAAGATGCGAAATGAGTTCAGCAACGGAATGATACAACTGTGTCAGTTGGTTAGTCAATAAACAGTCAGCTTATATCGATTTCGCTTTACCCATAGTTTCTTTACGTGAACTGCAGCTCTATAAACTGCTATCTACTGACTAGGAATAACAGTTATTATGATGCCTTTCTCTGTAGAGATATATTTCTATTCGTACTGGTCGGCCATCGTTTATACGTAGGCTTAGTACCGGTGCTACAGTGTGCGTCTATGCGATTGTAACGCCTTCTTCTCATTATTTTGTTAATTAAGCAACAATGTAAATTGTAAAAACCTACAACTCTACAGACGTAGACTGAATGTATAGTTTATTGCATACAAGCACAGGCATACGTACTGTCGGATAATCGGATAAAACTTTAAAATTTCTAATTCTCGGTGGTCAATGCATACAAATTACTACGCTACCAAATTTTATTATCTTCATAACTCCGTCAACCTGAGCTATCCTCAGTAATTTGCAGTATATTTGCGGGAAAATGATCGTCAAAGATAGCATTACCAATTACAAACACGTCATCGTGTATTGTATTGCAAAAAATATAATTATTTAAATTCTGACAGACTACTATTTCACAAGGTAATGTAATTATCTGGGCTTAGGCCTACTCGTAGTAACGCATTAGTTCGGTACAAAAGACTTTCAGTAATTTGGTTAGCCCCCACTCCCTATACAAATTTACTGCCATAGCGAAAAGCGAGTTCGTCAGTGCAAGTATTTCGAACGTGGCCAATATTTGATGCAGTGTATGACGGAAAGCTATCGGTGGCTTATTTTTTGAAAGCATTGCTAATAATGAGCCAGTGTTCTTCGATCTTTTTGTTGAAACGCATGGGCACAGCGGTCCCGGTTTATTTTGCCGCCTTCGTGTAAAAGCCATATTCACCGTCATAACTTACAACGACACAGCTGTCGTTATAGCTTACTTGACTGTCTGACGTTGTTGCTGATCTAGGCCTAATCGTTCCGGCGGTAAACGTTAGTCAGCTATACAGAAGCTGATTTCGATCAACAGCTGCAGAACTCATCAATTTAAAAATAAAACCAACGTTACCCGCTGTACGCATAATTATGCGCATATAAAGAGAAAATGCAAAAAAAATCGTAAAATGGTTAGGCCTATATAAGATTAGTATATCGCTAGCTGTTACCGCATTAGGGCTATATTAGCCTGAAGTTTTATTTATTGCAGCAAATTACTTAATTGTACTGAAAAATGGCTTAGTCGATAAACGCATACAAGAACAGTGCTTTACAGCGCAGTAGCGTTGCACGCAATAACGTGCACAGTAATGCAAATCGAGTAAGTCTATAAAAGTTCAAAAAGTTCATAACGCAATTTAAACTGACGAGTTGAAAATCTGACAACAGTGTATATGTATAAGATATGACTTAGGCTTATGAAGTTAGTAGGTCCTACATGCAGCGAATGAGTAGAAAAACGTATATAGGCGTATAAGACGTCCAATATGGTGATCAAAGGCGTCTATCACCCCGAGCCTTTAGAACCAAAAGTTATTTCCCCTTATTTTCTCTCTTTTCCCTTATTTTTCTGTTTCTTTCCCGGCCATTCTTATTTCATACCTCCAACCAGAGAGTTTGGGGAGAGCACTCTCAACTCACTCAATGGGTTTGGGATTTCACATTGATTTTGGACATTCTGCGTCTGAAAAACATTTGAAAGCAAGGCAGACGGACTTTATTATATACTAACGTGTTTTATAAATTTGATGTTTTTGACAGCTGTTGTTATTTTGTATATCGGCTTATGTGACTCAAGTCTTAGTTTATAGCATCTCCGCCCTAGACGGCTGTAAAATTCCCCCCTACGTATATGATTTATGGAGCATTTGTTCCAAAGTTTATACGGTGCATACGTCGCTGATCTGATTAGTGGCGTCGTGGGCTAAAAATTAGGCGGGTCAGAAAGTTGCAATTTTCTGTCAGGGGGAATTTTATGAATGATCAAAATTATAATTCTGCCCTTAAATTGTCAGTCTGAGAGTTTAATTTAGGCCTACATATCCAAGAATCCCGGATTTTGTGGTTGACTAAAGCAGGGATGTTAATGAGGCCAGCTGGGCATAAGGCCGAGGCCGAGGCCGAGGCCAGAAAATATTTTCGAGGCCGAGGCCACAGTATACGAGGCCGAGGCCAGACACCATGCAGGGAACCGAGGCCAGACACGTTAGGAAACAATTCATTGTGTATGAACTATGAGCATTAAGACGAAGATTTGTCTTAATTTGTTAAGTTCAAACTGCCAGCTTTGCACAAAGAATCACGTAAATTCCAAAACAGTCCAAACAGTCCTTCGTAATGTTCATACAAGTAGATACTAGAATAGGCCTAGCAGGTACGCAACACTGCATCAGTGTGTCGACGAAGGCCCAAATTGTTTTATATCATTAGAGTGTACTATGTTTTCACAGAGGTGACTCATTCGCGCAAAGTCCTAGCAATCATTGCACTTCAGAAACACAAGTTATTCAAGTAACTCATTTGATATTCGAGCACGGTTTGGTATCCAGTCGTCAACGTTAGTCATAGTTTTAAGTAAGCAATCAAAACTAATTCACAGAAAAAATGAGCGTCCATGGCTATATTGTGAATATTAATTACTGACATCTACGCTGTAAATTTTCGAGGCCACAAGGCCAATTTCTATGAGGCCGAGGCCAGATACCATGAGGCCGAGGCCGAAAAAGGCCTCGAGGCCTTAACATCCTTGGACTAAAGCGGCATTCACACTGCGAATGTACTACGAACGTATAATATGCGTAGACGCGCGTAGTAGGTGCATAGTGTAAATGATGCTTAAAGTGATGCCCGATCACGCTACAAGGGCGTGTTTAAGTTAAACAAACTTTGACTGGTTTCCAGAACAAGATGCATGAAAGTCTCCTCATGACATTTTATGATCAATCTTCGTGGCGCACTCTTTTTTTCTACGCACACTTGGTCCCCTTTGGGTAAAAAAACTCCCCATACGTTTGTCTGGTAAAAGTCAAATATGTTTTCTTTTACCTCGATCTTAGGAGAAATGAGAAGTGATTTATAAGATAATCAAGATTTGAAAATATCAATATGTTAACTGTCTATACCGGAAGTATATATAATCTAGGAGTATGATAGATCTTTGTGCAATTTCAATAATCACCGGAAATTGGAAATGCCAAACTCGTAAATACTTATACACAACCTTAACGTGTGCCATTATGTTTTATTAGACTGATTAAATTTATACAGCATACCTCGGTTCGTACAAAAGTCCCCATGATGCATGCTGTAGATTAGCCTATATACAGTGTTATATTATACCCTATAATATTATATTACAGTGGCGTTGTTTGTATGTGTTCGTTGTAGGACAGGTTTATCTGAATATCATCTGTCGCTGCTGTACAAGTTCACTCCGTCAACGTGTCCAGTCACCATTAAGTGGTAAGCAGTCCTCTGTATTCATACTCGAGGTGTTAGAGCCCCTTAACGTATTGATTTCGGTTAGGGTGGAACACCGTAGGTTAGATATTGAGCATGGTAGGCTTATATTCCAGCGTGGGTAATCCAAACAAGAGGTGGAGCTCAATGCTCAGATCGCGGCCCACGCATTTTTAACTTTGTTTACAAAGTCACAGAACATGACACTACAAGTTGCTAATGGCACTGTCAGTCACATAAAACTGCAAATTCAGTAAACGTACGTTCGCCATAGAAGTAAGAATATAAAGCATCTAAACATGCAGATTAGGCATATTTATGACGTTATACCGTTTTAGATTAATGTTTGTCGGCGAGTATCGCAGCGCCTTTGAAGTCAATCGACATATACTGGCGCTATACAAATTCGTTTATTAGGCTATTATCAACTTTCATAAAACGCGCCATCATCGTCATCATCAAAATTACCGTTTGCAAAAACGCAATAACGTGCACAATAATGCAAATCGAGTAAGCTTACTTTTGTTCAAAAAGTTCATAACGCAATTTAAACTGACGAGTTGAAAATCTGACAACAGTGTATATGTATAAGATATGACTTAGGCTTATGAAGTTAGTAGGTCCTACATGCAGCGAATGAGTAGAAAAACG
>Ga0209367_1010373_pt1 | contig 12502 bp, 8 predicted proteins | sample WorMetLIZISLAND2_FD_187412 | JGI IMG/M metagenome (GOLD analysis project Ga0209367, IMG submission 187412) | Marine gutless worms symbiont microbial communities from Max Planck institute for Marine Microbiology, Germany - Olavius geniculatus... ... | reverse complement strand
TATATGCAGACCTAAGTTTATTATAAATACCAGCGGAAAAATATTTCCACAATGCAGAGTCATAGATACAGAGGCAAAATGACTTAAATAAAGTCAACTTTACATTTACTGAACACCGATAAAATCTGTTCATTAACATGTTAGTACGAACAAATAAGTTCTTAATCTCTCTTCGTATATCATCATCATCATTCAAATTATTACTCAACATGTGACCGAGATAACGAAACTGTGACACAAAGCTAAGCTTGCAACTATACCGAGGCGGATATATTCGTCTCCCGACAGTCACAAATACAATATTATTCGGGCCTGTGGCGTCGATTAACTTCGGCGTTGATCGAACACATTGCGTTAACAAATGAATATCGATTGATTAATTTGTTGATTAATTGAACTGCTATATCACGCTACCACTTATAGGTTACGTATAGTGAAGAATAAAGATGTTTGGACTAGATCATTGATGCTAGCGGCTGCAAAGAAAGAATAGTACCCCGAGAATTTTGTTTGTGACTGCCGTTCTGTAAAAGCAAGTTGTGCAGTAGCCCAGCCTAAAAAGTAAAAAAAAAACTTGTCCTCGTTAGCGTTAGCGATAGTACAGCTTTAAAATTACCGGCTACTGTTTTCAGCTTTGTCGTCCAACCGCAGTAGCCTACGTTAATGTTTAGGGCAATAGGTCGCGTTGTAGTGAGACGCAACATAAGTTCAGTATTTTTATTAATCATTTTTACACATTGTATTTCATTTTAGTATCTTAAATTTTTAACTGCACATTTATTCTGTACTGCTCCTCCATTCTGCAGCCCACAGACTATGTTATACCGGCGCAATTTTTGTATTGTATTTGTATTGTATTGTATTATTTTGTATTGATGACACTTATGACAGCTGCATGCGTGTACAACAAACAGTCACTGGAGTGGTCATGCAAAATGCATCCAACGGCAACAAAAGGAAGTAAACGACACAGCTTAGTTCCAAATCGAAAGTCTGTATATCGTACTTTCCAGTCCATTGAGTGACACTATCCTCACTGACTGACGCGCCGGTTCTGCAGGCAAACACATTGATCTCGCTCGCACCGTTGACGATCGACGGTCAGTGTGGACAATCCTTAAACGTCCCGGCCCTGACCTCAGTGCGGCGGCCACCGGCGTTTGATGCGGCTGAAAAACATCCAGAATCAAACGCATGCATCCAACCGACGCCAATCGTCGTACGTGACCTCCGCGTACTTTGAGGACCCGTGAGCCGTCACTGAAGCGAGTTTAATCAATCAGTAAGACAACGTCAGCAGCAGTTCCTACCACGTCTGTGTTCTGCGACAGATACGTCGAAGACACGTCGGTGCTGACGTCACATGCAGTGATGCTGCAAGTCATCTCTCGATGTCGTCGTTTAACCGCTGTACGCCTAATCGATCACCGGTGGTGACAGCTGAAGCACTTTAAAACGAAACAGCACGTTTTAGTTTTCAGTCTGCAAATGCGTGATTAAATGACACCTAATCACAATTTCTTATTGGAGGTCAATGATCGGTTACGGAGATACGGGGCCTCAAAGATTCACATTTACATTCATATATACGAAGTCTACGGATACAACAAAAGTTGTTTCTCACAAGTTACGATTTAGTTTACATTGTGTTGTATTTGTCCAGTTACGGCTGGCAGAAGTAGACACGTCGGCAGAAGCGGTTCCTGCATCGTCGGAAACTAAAATATATCTCTGACGAAAATACAAACAAGAAAGCCCAGCTGTCGCTAGGAAAGACGCGCTACAGCCTATACAGTTTCTGTTGCAGTACTGACTTTCAAGGTCATTCAAGGTCGATAATTTTTATTTTATTTGGAAGGGCGTATACCACTTCTTATTAGCTTAGTGATTAATAGCAACCCTGGCCCTATATCTTTTGAGATAAAGCCGGTTTTTAATTGAAAAAAGCACATTTTTACCTCTTGCATCTAACCGAAATTTAAAAAACGTTTCCCATGCACTGCATGCCAAATTTTGTATGCGGATATCCTCGATGCAGAGCTAATAATTCGTGTAAAAAGTTTTAATAATAATAATAATAATCTGACTTGTAAAGCGCCAGTATGTGCTAAAAAGACTTCAGTGGCGCAGTGACCTAAAGCTTAGCCACAGTACATCCGAGACGGACGACAAACAGACAGACGACAGACGACAACGATGTTAAAGACGGCGTACAACATAGCTGTAGCGCGTAAAAAAGTCAGTATGCGATGAGAGACGGCAACATAATGGATTGTTAGAACTAAAAGGATTCTTATGAACCAGCCTAATCATGCAGTACTGACTACTAAGTCGCCTACGTGATAGCCTAGTGGTGCACAGCGGCAATGATCGACGAGGTGTCGAGGTGTTAGAAATGTCGAACAAGTGATCAGTAAATGATGACGAATGAGCATTGATTAGACAGACGAGAGGAGATCAGAGTAACGAATGATGCACGGGAAGCTATTTTTCGCGAATGAGCTGGCTCCGCGAAGCGAATGAGAGTTCGTGACAGATGAGCGTGTGTGGTCAAAACACGACGACAGCAGACTATACTTTGCTGCGACGTAGCGCGACTGCATACAAATTAGATTAATTTTCTGCTAACGGTGACAGATGGCGTTTTACTGTCGACAAAGACACGCTATAAAACGAAGCCGACAGACGGTATCTGATCTTCCGCAGTGCCTGCGAACACTGCGCTGCCTGCACGAAGGTCTTTGAGTTGCTGCTTTCAGCATAAACTGCCAGCCAATGTCCTTAGCAGTGTCATCGTCCATTACGTTCACTCTGTCTCATAGAAATTGCCAGTCAGTGTTTAACTTATTCTTGGGAAAACTTCGTCAACGGTGTCCGATTTAAATAATTCTTTTACCATTGCATTTAGCGATGCAAAACAGCTTTTATTTACAGTATGCTACCACCTCACCTCAAATCTGTTGCCACACGACCTTGTAAAATTTGAACATTAGATTACGCAAGTATTTATTCGTGATGTGCACAAAGTCAAACCCTAAGACGCATAGCCTAAGGTTCGCGAGCGAATAAAATAATCTGCTCATAGTCATGTGAACAAGACTATAACATATCTCGTAAATGTTTACTGTAATTAAACAATTTTGGGTCACTTCCGAATTAAACAGTTTGGCCGCAGATAAACATTCGAATTTCTCAAAGTAATATTATTTCAAGCAAGACGGTCAATTTTATCACAGTTTTCCGCAGTTTTTCTCCAAATGTACTGATGAACAAATTATTAAAATTCACCCACTGTGACATTTTTAAAGTTGTCGTATGACATAAAAGTGACAGATACAAATTAACGCGCGGCAGACTATGACTAGAGGTAATTATAATCATTGTTTCTTATGCAGCATCTTATATGAGAATATGGCGTGCTTGCATTGCTGCAGCACGATAAGAGTTATACGATATTAATTGCATTAATTTGTCAACGGGTAAATTAAGTGTCGCTCGCTTGCGTAAAGGCGAAAAAGTCTGTTTAGGGCCTACGTCAACCAGGCTCGCGTCTAGAAGCGCTTGTAATCTTGGAAGTGGCAGCTGATTGGCATGAGATAATGATGCCACAGCGCATCATGCGGCACGTCATTGCACAGTCTGGCGAACATTATTAGATCCGCGTTGGTTAAGCCTAATGCAAACACACAGTCAGCCACACTAGTCGTTCAAAAACAAGAACAACCGAATATGAATACGTGACGTGCTGACTGCATACAAATTAAATGGATTCAGCTACTATCCATTTCTGCTGAGGGTAGGAGGTTGAGTTGACCCGAAGCTGAAGATACGGTAGGTTGGCAACTGCCTCAACGTTGCTTGCAGATGATCCTAGAAGAAATTCGAACAGCAGCGTGGACAAAAACTGGAGCCGAAAAGCTCAGTCAACTGACTGGCACCACAGTTTACTATCAGTGTCAATAGCATCTTCTGGATCATAATGTGTGCAGCGTCGCATCCATCATTAAGCTAGGAGGCTGTTTCCCGGAAGCAATCTGACTACAGATTCGATCACGTCCGATTGACTCTTCGCTCCGATTCTTGACCGGTCGGTCGGCGGCCACCGGCTCTCTTCGCAATCTTGTAATCGAGCGTTATAAACGATCTCGGCCGCGAGCAAATTATTTCCTGATTCCGAGGAGAAACGCACGCAAGGCACGATAACGTATAAGATGCACGATCGAACGAGGCCCCTAAGACTGCTGCTGACGTAGCAGCATGCGTTTTAGATGGTGCATGTACACTGCAATTGATTCGTTGAGTTACAGTCACACTGACGTCGGTCCTATAATCGATTTTATTACATTAAGCTGTTTCGACTTATTGCGGTTGTGATGGTATTAATAACAATAATAATAATACGAATATCAAAGGTGATGTACGACAGGGCGGGTCAAGATTTCTCCGACAGAGGTCGGTCGCTTGCCTGAAGCCTGCAAATCCTGAACATCATTTATATAATTGGTTTATACGAATAGGCAGCAAATAGAATTCTTCTAATACTGTATGTTGAAACTGGTTTAATAAGCATTACTGATTTGTTCAATGCTGTTGTTTTCTGCAGTTAACTTGTGAAAATTATTCCTATGAGATCAGATCTTAGGCAAATTTGCATGAGTTCTAAACCTGAGCAGAAATGAGCAAAAATCTCAATGTGCCTCAACGTGAAACAACCGCAAACAATGCCTCGCTGCAACCTGGAAGTTTCTGCATAAGGTTTGACTCGTGTGGACCAAGATAGCAAAGTAGGTTACGACTTCGGTACGATGGAGGATTGCAGATAGGCCTAGGTGAAATCAAAATGACAGAATCACAGCTGATCTGTGTTAATGTATCGTAAGACGATTACGTTATGTGACACTTGTAAACATGTTTCTCATTCTCAGCCGCAGCAGCTGATGCAACAGTCGCCCTGATGAACAAACATTTGCTCAGCTTCTATAATGCGTTCATCTGTGTGGGTCCATTTTCTGACCGGTTGGTGCAAAATGCGTCTAAACCAGGTTTTCAGTCTTGTGTTTGTGCAGTTTGATTGTGCGTGTGCGTATGTGTGCATCTTTTGTCCGTTACTATTATGTTTGTCTGCATTTAGGTAGTGCGTTACTGCATTTTGTTTTTTTTGTGTGTTGGATTGATTGATTTTACTGCTAATTTTGTAGGCTGTACCAGCGTAAGTGATTTCCTAAGGGACCGTCTCCGAAATGACCTGTAATGTGTTGAGCGGAACGTTAATTTAACCTTAGGCCTACTCACTCAGTCACTTACTGACGTATTCGTTGAACGTGAAAATCAGTTTCTCATTGTTCTACGTTAAGCAGTGTGCAAAGGTTTATTTTTATCGTATTGTGCATACTTTTTTGTTTGTTAGTTCTAAAAATTGATGTAAAATATTTCTGAATTTGCTGAAGTACTCAAGACATTGTTGTGAAGTGTGGCGTATAAGCACTGAATAACGAGTGTGGCCAGGTTAATTTACCCCAAGGACCGACGTGATTAAAATTAACAAGCAGCAAAAAAGAGAAAAGATAGGCCTATGACAAGCGCAAGAAATCATTGAGTGAGAACGTTCGAAAGCAGCCGGGGGTGAAGTCACACGGAGTGGCGACTAGTCATCTTCCTGTTGTGGCGACGTTTCCGGCGATGTAATTACACAAGCAGATGCTGCGTCTATCCCTATCCAGCGATGGCGCAATGCGCCGTGGACTTTTTCTGGGAGTTTAAGCATCAACGCACAAAAATGTAAATGTAAATTTTAGTAACTAATAACTATTGCAATGTACAGTCTCTGAAATCTGGCTCTTCAGTGAGTTTTCCTCTTTGGAATACATCAAAATCCATATTGACTGAGGCTTTACTAAAGACCCACTGCATGTGGAGTTTACAGCGCTCTTTCAGACAACAGAAAACTGGTTGGTTTCAAGGGGGCTTCGCGAAAGGAGGACAGTAGAGGAGACGGGAGAAAAAGACTAAGCAGGTAGGGATGAATAGAACAGGGGACGGGAAAGGAAGGGGGCTGCGAAAAGAGGGAAGGACAGAGACAGAGAGTGAGGAAGTAGCGACTTGATATTATTGGGGGATGATTGGCCCGTGGTAGCCTACAAGCTTGAGAAGCGCGGCACAGGCAGGTCACTAGAGTATGGGTGTCTCGACAGTGAAGAGGCAATTAATGAGGTCGCGACGACAACGTCGAGTGTTTGGCCGAAACAATGCCGGAAGCAGTAATGGCGGTCGTCGTGTTGACAGCCAGCCATCGGCATGTGGCGTCACCACTGCACGACAGTAGGCTACACGATCACAGAACTGCGCTTAAATCCACACTCCGCTACCTGGATAACTGGATTGTTGAGTACAACATGTCTAGAAGTTGTGGACTTGTTGGACAGCATGTTATATATATAGATCTACAAACCACGACAAGTCGAAGTATATGGAGTTTGATTTTTACTTAGCGGCAGCTAGGAAATAAAGACGCAGTCTTGGCCAGCTTAGCCAGCTTAGCCAGCTTAGTTTGACGGTTTATCGTTCTGATGCTTTCGACAGCAGTGCTACACTTTGAAATTGTTACGAATACTTGGTGTTCGATGTCGCTGGTTAGCGCGTTCGAGGTTATGTAGACCTAGACCACAGTTATGCACTATATCGGTATATAAACCACTTATTTGTGTACTTACTTACTTACTTATTTAATGATTAAACCTTATCGTTCTAGCAAAGTGTTTTAATTACCATTACTATTAGTATTTTAAAATGCACACATCAAGGTTTCTGGGTGTTAAAATAAAAGTTAAACACGACCGGGAGGGCACCGCTGAAATCTGCCGAATCGTAACGTTGAACGCCACTGACGCTCGTTCGAGAGGTGCGCAGTTTCACGCGAATCTCCTTGAAGAACGTATTAGCCTTCAGCTGATCTCGGTAAAACGTAATGCCAAAAGAATTTTAGTAATTTTAATATCAAGGATATTTTTTATTATTATTTATGGTTTATCATCGTCATCGTTATTGTCATCGTCATCATCCCGTAGCCCTGACGGACAAGCAAATGATTCGTCCGCGACGAATGAAGCTCTACAAATTAATGTATTTTGACTGATTGATAGATTGGTTAATTGATTAGATCAAGCGACGAGCTTGATCTAATCAATTAACCAATCTATCAATCAGTCAAAATGGGCGGACGACCTCAATCAATCAATTTGATTAATACCTATTGATTTGCTCAATAAACACGTCAACCAATAAAAGCAAAAAAGTTTTTCACATGCCAAACTCGTTAGACCACTTACGGCCCTCAGCCTAATTAAAAATAGAGGAGGGGCCACGCTGGCGGTCCGGACGGCCCCTCCTTAACAGTTGGCGATGCAGCGGTGGACTCCAGGCAGAAAAATAAAAAATAATCCGCGAAAACGTGTGAAAACTCGGCGGCGAAATCTTATAGGAATCTCCAATTTGTCACACAGTGGTGCAGACTTCGCCGGAATGCAAGCTGCGTCACTAACTCACGATTAGAAGCTTGGAGTAGGCCTACTAGCAACAGCAGCTGCAGTGTACGTCAGCCAAGCTCACTTTAAATTAGTCTCATCGTCGCCTTCGTCGTCGTAGTATAGTCGCTAGATGGCGACATTTCCACTCAGGGTTGCCCATGCAGTGCCTCTTTGCCGGCGCCGGCGACATCACGTTGCAGCCAATGACGCCATAACATCTGCTATTCGACGCTCGTTTTGAGCGAAAGCCAGCTCCCTTACGCACTTATCCACGTGTCCTTGTTTCTCTGGCAAGCTCTATCACATGTGCGCGTTTAATATTGCCGTGGGCGTGCCTATGCGTGACAAGAATGTTGAAGGTCTATTATTTGGTTATAACAAAGTATATATAACCTCTATCCTTGCAGAACTCGGTCTTGCCTAGCTTTGAAACTGTCAGACAGTAAAACATCGTTTTTAAGCGTTAGAATTCATCTGTTGTCGTTGATTTTCTTAATTGTGCTAGTGCACCGTGCATCGAATGTAATTTTTTTGCTGATGGTATCTGGCTGCTTTTTCGTCGTTTTATGGGTGTTTATTTCTCATATTTTTAATGTCTGTCTGTTTAACCTTTAATATACGCATTTATTTTTTGATTGACTACAGTGCAACCATGAATAGTTGGAGATGGAACGATAAAATACGTATTGGTTAGGCTCTATCATTAAAACGTCCGCGAGTAAGATCAAATCGGTGCTATAAATGTCAGTGTCGTTTAAAGTATGTCGGTGTCAAGTCAAATAGTTTTATAACGTATTATTTAGAATACAACCAGTGGCGTGGCCACGGTGCGATGCCCCCCCCCTTTGGCCGGACCATGAAAATTTTTACAGGCGACTTTATATGAAAAGGTGCGTTTTTTGCCATTTTTCAGCAAGAATTGCAAAATTCAACAATGTTTGATGGTTTTTTGCGTTTCCAAATTTCAGAAAAACGGGCGAATTTGCGGTTTCCATTGAACATTCAGAAGCAAAAAGTGTTTCAGCTTCAGGGGGGCTTCGCCCCCCTGACTCCCGACCAGGGCTGTGCCGACCAGGGGCTCTGCCCCTGGACCCCGCTGGGGGCTCCGCCCCCAGACCCCTGTTATAGGCTCGCGCTCCGCGCGCTCGCCATGCCCCCCCTTTGCCAAATCCTAAATACGCCACTGAATACAACAATACTTGATGTAATTGCAGGATTTCAGTCGATACGGCAAAGAATATCTGCGGGACAGTAGTGGAGTAGCGATATAGGCCTATACTACGGCGGCATACGGTGGTTCAGCCGCGAAGTGACGTTGACGTTCAATAATGTTCACGATGCTGATCATAATGCTGCTATTACAGCCTCGGTGAATGAACTACGGCCGCATTGACTGCAGCCGTGCAGTAAGCCATCTCCCTTTCACCTCTCGTTCTCTCCTTCAGGCTGTGGATCTCTCGGGTGAGGGGTCAGCCACACGGGTTCTCCGTCTCCACTCAGCTCTGTTTTCAACGTCCACCAAGTCGAGCCGCCATTCCTCCATGTTGTACCTGACGACGTCGATTTACCCTTTTCTCTGTTTTCCCCTGCTCGGTTGTCCACCAGCGACTGCCTCCAAAATTCAGCAAGTCACCTTCCGTCTGCAGTAACTCCGTCTGTCGGTCAGTCTGTCCGTCTTGGTGGACATTGCGATGATGGCCGAGAACGACTCACTGGTACTGCGGTCACTGACCGACCCCGCACCGACCAACCGAACGCCGTCGCAAATTGACCACAAGTCCAGAGGGTCCGGAGAGACGTCGTGTACTATCGTCAACAGCCAGCGCGATTCAGAAATCATTTTTTCACACTCGTAGACGGAAGTTAGAGGCACAGGCACCGACCAACCGAACGCCTCTGACTCTGGGCGAGATCTACGCCATCTACGCGCCGGCTTCGTCACTCGTTGATCGCTACGTCACTCCGGTCTGGTACGCCGTCGGTCTGAGGGGTCAGCGAGTGGGTGTACCGACAAAGCCTGGAAGCAGTGATTATAGGCTTAGGTTTAGGAAATAAGGTTAAGGATGAAGTTAGGGTTAGGGTCTGTGTTAGGGTTAGGATTAAGGTTCGTGTAGTGGGGTAGTTTTGTTGGACCAGATTTTGTCGGTCCAGGTTTCGACGGGAAACTTAGTGAGTGCTACAAAGAGTTGATGTGGTGATTCTTCAGTGCCGTCTGGTACGCCGTCGGTTTCCCGGGCAACTTGCTGGCGTTCGCCGTCTGGATTCGGCCGAGGATGCGTCACTCCTCTGGCTGCTACCTGGCCGCTCTGGCCGCTGCCGACTTCCTATTTCTTCTACTTCATCTGGTCTTCGAGCTGCAGAGCGCCTGGGGCGTGCCGACGCTGAACGTCCCAGTCGTCTGTGAGGCGTTTCCCGTCTTCTTCCTGGCGCTGCAGTATCTCAGTCCGCTGCTCGTCCTCGCTTTCACCATCGAACGGTCGGTGTTGACGCTAACGCATGCCAAAAACATTTGCACGATGTTTTAAATAGCTGTTTTAGACGTGATCACGTTTTGGATTTTTGCACATTTAGAACACTACGTTTCGGTATTAACGGAGAGTTGTAATAGTGAGTTAAGCCAAGATGAGATATGATAAGACAAGATGTTTAACAGAGTACAACGACAAACGGTTTTCTTTTCTGACGTCATGAGTTGAAAAACATTAATAAATGTTTACAAGTTGACGCAATCACGCGTCGGTTTTGCGTTGACGTTGAGTGACGCATAGATGTAAAACGGTTGTGCGTTTTTAGGTTTTTTTTGCCAAGTTTTTTTTACGTTTTTAACGTTTTTTTTTATTTTTAACGTGTTTTATTTTTTTAAAAACGTTCACCGAAATTTGAGAATTTTTGCCAAGAACGTCGAGAAACACTTTCGAAGCCACTACAACGAATTGATAAGACATAGTAATGACACTTAGTCTAGTGATATTTGGTTTATGAGAACACAGTTGAATAAAAATTAAGTACAATTTTCTATCTTTTTATAGTTCTAGCTATACTGCATTTACCCCATCGAGTTTTAGGCAAGAAGTTGAACAAATTAGGGCTAACGTTTTTTTATTAACGTTTGTCAACGTTTTTTTTACTTCTGCCACGTTTTTTAACGTTAAAATTTTTTTCCTGAAACGTTTTTACATCTATGAAGTGGCGTGGCGTGTACTCGTATGTAGGTACATCAGCGTGTGTCACCCGTTCAAGCGTGAACAGTTCTGCACGACGCAACGAGCGGTCATCGTCATCACTCTGCTGTGTGTCGGCGTGCTGCTGCTGCATCTCATCCAAGCCTACTTCTGGCAGTTCGACGCCCAGACCGGCGACTGTGCCGTGCGTGAGGAAGTCACCGTCCACGGCATCAGGTCAGTCCGAAAATCATTTTGAATGCAGTGATGGGCAAAAGTTGACGAAAAGTTACTAACCAGAAGTTCAAGTACATACAGTAGTCTTAAGTCAATCTCGTCAAAAACGTTTTTTAAACGGGGGACTATTGATCCGGCAGCCGGAACAATAGCCCGTAGGCTATTATTTTGGCAGAGTGGGCGGGACCTAGCACTTATTGGCTGGGCTTGCCAGTGATTGACATAGACATGCTGCACGGGCGCATATCATAATCCACGGTTTAGGCTAACCGCAAGCGCCACCAAGCGAATGCTAATGAATATAATGTCTCTGCAGCTGTACGACGAGCAGCCGAAGACTAGAATTCGTGTAAATATTGTCGCATAGGGTTTAAGGACTAGGCTTAACGTTAGAATTTGGTTAGGGTTTGGGTTAGAATTAGCGTTTTTTAAAGATGTATGTGACAATAGTGGGCCCAAAACATTAGCGTTGAATATAGGTAGTAAATTCAAAGTTCCAGTAGGCAAGAACAAAACTTGCCGATGGTACCCGTGACAGCCTACTTGCTAGACTTGATGAGCTTTGTTGGCCGACTGGCGTATCCGTGATGCTACGGCTGAGGTCGTCAGTCTTCGGCTGCCGCCGTCCCTGCGGCGCTTCGGCGATGCGACTGTAATTGGTACTTAAGCTAACCATAGGCCTATAATTATTTATTGTCAACCATTTGTGGAAATTTATACATCGCTAAGGGCTAATCGCCTAATTTATTTCTAGTGTTTGACATGTTGCTGTTGCATTCACGTATATTGTGTTGTTGTTTTGCTGACATCGTTCATTGGAATAGATGACGACGACGATCGTGATGATGGTAGCTTGGTAATGTAACGTTAGGGTGTCAAACTTAAGATCGCGAGGCCGTGGGTTCGACTCCCAGTCTGGTCGCTGTCAACTGGTTGCTACTTGGATGGGTGACTGACTATCTGCGGACAGGTAACCTATCTAGATATATAACCAAAATCAAGGTCAACTCAGCCTCCTTCCATCTTTCCGGAGTAAGTGAAGTGAGTACTGCGGCCTTCTTGGCTGGGGCTAAGGAGAGGCGCGTTCACCTGTGTCGGGTGGCAGGTAATAAAACTGTGTGATCCCATACGGCAGGTGACGCTCACTCACATTTAACCTTTTTTAACGTTTGATGATCAGGTCGGTGTGGACGGTGTGGTCGTGGGTGACCGAGCTGCTGGTGTTCGGTCTCGTACCGCTGGCGATGTTGGCTCTCAACGCTCTGGTCATCGCCGAGACTCGACGCATGGCGGTCATCGAGCACCAGCTCGTTCCGACGTCCAGTAACCGCAGCGACTCAGCCAACACCGGCGGCACCGGGGGTAGAGCGAAAAACCGCGCCTCCGGACCTTCGGCAACCACCGTCATGCTACTGGCTGTCTCGTTCTACCTAATCGCCATGACCCTGCCCGTTGCTGAGTAGTTGTTTTTCGCCTAATTCCAAACCATAAACGTAACCCTGACCCTAAGCCCTAACCCTTGACCATATCCTTAACCCTAACATCAACCGTAAGTGCCATCAGAAAGGGAAGACACCAACC
>Ga0209367_1010371_pt1 | contig 12504 bp, 9 predicted proteins | sample WorMetLIZISLAND2_FD_187412 | JGI IMG/M metagenome (GOLD analysis project Ga0209367, IMG submission 187412) | Marine gutless worms symbiont microbial communities from Max Planck institute for Marine Microbiology, Germany - Olavius geniculatus... ... | reverse complement strand
AAGTATGACGAAGAAAAACTATTGGCATTTTACATAAAATGCTACATACATTATACATATTTTGCATATAAGCGCTACGTTCGTGGCTACATGAAAATATCTAATGTTTAAATAAAAAGAAAGGTTAAAGCAAGAGAAAACACTGCGCAAGCAGCAGTGAGATAAAAACTTAAACCTCTTTGGACACATCTGCGGTATGCATGATAAAACTGGCAAAGACCGCAGTTTTAAATTAAAGACGAGGAAAGCCGAACAAAGAATGACTGGACGATATCAACGAGTTGCGTAAATCGAAAAGCATCAAAGCGATAAGCGTTCGTGCAGGCAATTCATCGACCACTTGGTAAACACTACGGACAATGAATTTTAAAAAGTAGTTATGGACGTAAAAACATTCAGTTAAAAAAATTGCAGTTTAACACGAAACTTACTATGGCTTGCTGGGAAATTTCGCACTTAACCTTTTCTCTTGTTTTAACAGTTTAATTAAAGCATGATCGTCTGCAGAAAATACCACTTTCTTATTGTTTACGTTATTCTTTACGTTGACTGGGTCAACAAACGTCACTTTCAATCGAGCAACTGCAGTAGCCTATTGTAACGCCATATTGGTAACGGAAATATCGTGTTATCGATATTCGACAATTAATAATTCTGCTAAAATAATATTTTTAACGAAAAAAATGTTGGTTTCTGCAATTTATTAAGGATTAAGTGCGCGAAATTTTATTTAGATTTATTCAAATTTGACATTTCTATTGTACAATGTGTAGGGGTTTACTTTTTTAACAGACACAGTGTATGTATCCGTTAAGTTACTGCACGCAGTTTCGCAGTGAAAGTTTGGACTTTGACCGCTCGATCGCCGTGTTGTGCAGTTTTGGGTAAAATTAACACGCATTTCATGACATAAAATCTACACAAAACTTTATTCGTTAAAAGTGGTACTGCAGAATTACTGGCAGATACATTGGTGCTCTGCTACGTTATTTGCTCTAAAATATTACCCGTAGAAAAGGTTTAGAGCGGGTGACGCTCCGTAGCTTTAAGAACAGTTTTCTATAAAGGGCTATAGCATTTAACCATTACCACAGAACTAAATTCACTCAACTGCTTAACAATTACAGTAAAAGTGAATCAGCAACAATATACAAACAGACGTGCTTTCCAAAGTTTTTAATAAAATTTTTAATAAACGGTTTTAAATTTTAAAATCGTTGACAGAATAAAAAAAAACCTTCAAACGTGACAAAACTTAGCAAAAATAAAAAACGTGAAAACTTTTATTACACCTATGCTTTATCTAGCTATCAACAACTTAGCTGGCGAGCTGCAGCGAGTTGCGTTTTATCTGCCTAGTTTACTGCTCTGTAACTGTGGGCTCCGGTTTCGACAGTCTAGTTTTCTGCCTTACTTTACTTTTAGTCAGTTTCCGTAAACTTTTCTAACTCACGTTCTCGTTATCCTTTAGCTAGGTCAGGTCGAGTAACCCGAGCAAAGATTTATTGCTGGGTCTGTCGAGTCGGGTCAGGGCTCTAAACATTAGGCCCATGACATAATGGCCCGGAAGCGAGAGCCACAAATCGACTGCGGAAATTTGGTGCCGACTTCTAGGTCGTGTGTATCCTGCAAGTTTGCCACCGGATTTGTCTGTCTAACGCCAGATTTATCGATCTGGGTTCAATTTATGGCGTGCATTAGACCGGGATTTATGCCAGTGCGCATAATTCCTAGAAGAAAGCGGCGTGCACAGCGTCGGCTGGTCCGCAAAATGCTGGTAGTTGATTGGGAGCAGGTGGGGTTTGCCTACGAGTAAAGTTATAAAGCAAAAACAGAACTAAAACTCGCATGCGACTTTGTATCAAACAAAAATCCAAAAACTGCCAAAAACAGAATCATGTATGAATTTTAGTATTTTTGTCATGTGTAAGCGGTTTGTAACGTTTTGCATCCACGATTCTGTTCTGTTTATAAACGACAGTGTTTTTCGTTTAAGCATTGCGTTGAAGTGAATTTTAGACTACGTTCATAGCGAAAGATGTTTTTCGCGATGTTTGGATGTTTTTTAAATGCGTTTTTGTGCTCGTGTTGTTAAAGGTTGCGCAATTCAACTTTTAATTAAACAACAATACGTTCTTAGGCAGCGGACTGCTTCAAAGTCACATTAAGATTTGTAACAAGCGACGACGAACAGCCACATTGCTATACACTGCGAACTACTGCACCGCAAGACCAGCTCAACGAACTTTCTTTGCCGCAGTATAATCGACAAATAAACCATGACCGAGACTGAAGCCAATACACAAATTACAGATGTAGTTTGGAGTCGCAGTGTGCCGAAAAGACGGTTTGCGAATAGGCTTAGACGAAAATCACGATAAAAATCAAAATCACGGCGCAGTTCAAAAAAACTTCACCTAATTTACATCTAATTTACAATAACTATTTTACAGTCACACTGTGTTTATAAAATATTTCACCGACAAAATATCTACGTTCTTCTGCATGCAGTCGATACTCAGTTGTTCATGCTTTCACTGAATGTTGTCATTGTTCTCAACAGGCTAACAATTTCAGGTCTACTGACTGCGTAAAAACTAGACGCGCTAGTTATCCACGCTGTTTTTGGTCTTTCTCGTTTTCTACTCTTGGGGAAGGTTCCTTCAATAATACTTTTTTTCAAGAGATTTGTTTTCGTTGCTTATTATACGACCGAACTATCTCAACTTACTGCTTTTCGCATTTGCTAGTGAACTTCCGTTGATACTTGCTGACAATCATACGAGAAAATGTTTTGATATTTTTTTCTCGTGATAATTTTCATTGTGGGTCTCTGCTACATGCAGTAGGCTCACTACGTCATTAAAGACTACAGCAGTTTGATTAATTTCAAAGCAAACTTTAACAAAGTTGCTGAAATACAGCGTCTACGAAACTGGAGTCATTAAACGTTTAATGAGCATAAAAGTGCAAGTACTTACTGCTATCGATCCGCCGCATGTCATGCGAAACATGCGCTAGATCACGAATAGGCCTACCTATCGAAAAACCACCACCGCGATGCATAAATGAGTAATTGAATATATAACTAACCGGCAGATGATTGACCGCAGCGCTTCGTCTGCATGGAACAGAAACAAGCTGCTGCTTGCTGAAACGAGCTGCTATCTACAATCATGTATCTATGTTCGATTGCGTCTTCTGCAGATCTGCGACTACTGCCGATCTGTTCGTGCTAACGTTATTATACGAACGCGCACGGGCGCAGGCTGCAGCTGTGCTGCATTGAGGACGCGCTGTGCGAGAGCTGCAGCAATTTATACGTTCTTAATCTCCAGTTCATATGTCCTTCTAGATTAATATTCGGATTAGTTAGGCAAAATGCCAACTTTTTGCAGCCCAAAACTACAGCGATAAGGTAACACGAGGTATTTATTTACACACAAAAAGCATTCAAAATTGTGCTGAAACAAAAAAAAAACAACTGTTATTACGTGCTATAAGCCTACTGACCAAAATGTACGGAGTTGACGAGCCTAGTGATGCACTTTGTGTTTTCTTAGTTAGCAGGATTTAGTTTTTTTTTGCTTTATTGCAATATTCGTTATGTGTAAATTCACAGAAATTTGACGACTTATCGGCTATACTTTGGTATGTTATCATCAAATTACTTTTTCGTTAGAGAATGACTAACTGTTATTCGTACTATACGTTTAAACAACATTTTTTTTATCGCGGCGACTATTTGACCGGCAACCGGCCAAATAGCCTGTAGGCTATTTGACCTGCTATTTGACGGGTCAAAACAAAAGATCGCAGTCGCCACCTAGCAAATGACATTATAGATAGTGTACGCGCTAATGACTAGAATTTGCGTTATTATGGTGCAGTGTTTAAGCCTTAGGATTAAGGTTAGGGTTAGGGTTTGGGTTCGGGTTAGTGTTTTTCAAAAATGTATAGGAACAATAGTGAACACCATTATTAATCACAGGCTGTGCGGTAGCGCAGCACTGTTGTAAGAGTGACCAGCCATTTCAATGGGAGACTCCAAAATTTGACCCCCGCATATCCCAAACCACTTAAATTTTCCACACCAAAATTTGCACGTCTGGCATATCTCCCGATGTGTAAAATTTTGTGAAATTCCGTTTTCAGGGGGCTTCCCCACAAATAGATGTGTCGAGCAGCGTTGGTTTTAGCCGGACTGTCGACCCGTGAGGCTTCGGCCGAGGTCGGGCAGTTGCTCCGGTGCCGCCGCGCGGACACGAACGGCCTTAGCCGGTATCTATGACCACCATTTTGGTGGTGGTACATACCGGCTGAGGCTGTTCAAGGCGGTAACCGGTCAAACATCCGGCCTTCACAGGGCCGGATATTTGACCTGTCATGACCAGGCGCGTTTGACCGGTAACAAAATTTGACGGGTCATATAGCCTACAGGATTTTTGACCGGCTGCTGCTCAAATATCCTGTGCCTTTTCTTATGGTAGGCTGTCAGTTATTTGAACAAAAACTAAATTATTGCATTTGTTAAATAAAATACGACTACAGTTACGATACAACACACTTTTATGTGCTTGTCAATCGACAATCAGCGTCGAATAAAACAAAATTAACAACAAAATTAATGTACAAGCCGATGGGCATAAAAGTCTGATCTACAGTTTAAATTATCACCGAAAGCGGTCCTGCCAACAGAGATATCGCGATTTAGAAACGCATTCACATGTTTAGACCTACACAAGTCTGCATTTCACTCAAAAAAAAACAACATCAATTGAAAACGGGTAGAAAAAGTATCGATTTTCTCCATTAAAGCACTATGCCTCAAAACTATCGATCGCTAATGGAAAGTAGCGTAGGGGCCTACGCGTCTTCGGGTAGTATTAAAAGTAAGATTGTTTCAAGTTTTCACAACCTCGAATGGCCATTGCACACTTCAATTAACGATACACGATGTTTCATCATCATCTAGTTCTCAGAACACCGATAGTAACAGTATTTGAATGCAATGCACACAAAAAATCTGAGCTAATGCTCACGAGACGCGCGATAGCCCATAGCAGTTCGTGTTCGCAAACTGTCAGTCTATCTCCATCCATTTCGTCGCGACTTTTACTGGAATACCGCTTTTTGATGCCCTCGTGCGCAAGTTTCCTCGAACTTAAAAAATCCAGACCTGAGCGGTCGAAATCTACGTTCAATGCTGAAAATTTCATATGCAGCTTGTCCATGGCTGTCTCGATTGGTTTCGGTGCAATTCGCTCTTGAAATGTGTCTCGCAGCCTGAAATCGCCAAAAAAGTCCATAAAAACCTTATTTTAGCGTTCAAGGTCATCCAAGGTCATTGAATTCGGTGGCAATCGAGAGCCAGTGTACGACTTCCTATTAGTGATTAATAGTAAACTAGGCCCTATCTCGTACCTTTATTGAGATAGAACGACTTATTGCCTAAAAATCGATATTTTTTCCACCACTCTCATTTAACGCCCTCGTTCGAGGTGACCCCCTTCGAATTTATGGAAAAGCTTCACGGTTCCTGAAACTAGAGTCTTTCAGGCAGCCGATGGTGAAGATTTGATGATCTTAGCTTGCACCGTTTTAACTGATCCACCCGTGTGACAGACAGACAGACAAACAGACAAACAGACAAAATTGCGATGGCTAAGACGCGCTGAACGCAGTAGCTGCTTTCGCGCGTAAAAATACTGAACACAATACTACAGAGGACATAAAGGTCAACACAATCATGCCATAGGCCTATATAAGGGGCTGCATGTTTTTTCCTGCAATGGCTAAGCTTCTTGCTATGGGCAGTCAGACGGCGCACTGCAGCGTAATAATGACGTCAGCATCAACAGTAGCAGCAGCATCTGTGTGTCATTGTTCGCTTGCTACCGAGCCGAGCAAGACTTATTGCCACCATTCATGCCGCACAACGCTCTCGGGGACTCCCTAAGTGCGAGAAGTAACGCAAAATGCGATACCGCACGAATGCAGAAAAAAAACGATAGCGCCTATTAGATGCGTATCAAAGTAATACAGATGCTGGCAAAATTGACGCCATGGTGCTGCTGTGTCAATTTCGCGCGACTGCTGTATGCTTGACTCGAGGTGGAGCAGATTCGACGTCACTGATAGAGCATGGACATTTGTCATGGAAGCCGCTATCTGCATATGGGCTTCCACGCATAAGTCATCGAACGCTCACGGGAATCCAAGGACCGGCCTCTTATACGTGCCGTCACGTGACCGGTGGAGAATCTCTTGAGTTTTTTCTGATGTCTCTGCCGACAAGTTGACATGACCTGACACTACAAACTCCGCAGTGGTTGCTGAATACTTTATAGTACTGAAGCGTACTTTTGCGCAGAATTTTGTCATCTTCTTCGTCATTGTGGTTCATGATCACATAGACATGCTTGTTGTGCGCACCGCAAAACAAATTGTCGCACACGCGCAGTATTAAAGTCAAGCCATTGAAAGTAGCCTAATTTAAAATGTAGTTAAACTTAAAACAGAGTTGAATACAATGGCAGTTTAAACTGTCACTTGTTTACTGTTTCTTTTTTATTTTTTTACGTTTTTTTGTTCCTTTATTTTTTCTTATCTCTTTCAATCTAGTTACAGTGGCACAACAGCATATTTCAGCAATGGCGGACAATCGAAAAACAAGTCATATTGCTATTCAAACCGAAAACTATTCATATCTCAGAAAATATTCTATATAAATGCCTTTAGTATATAACGTCGTGTTTGTCTTGCAACGTCATTTAGGAATGACGGAACGATATGCGGAATGCTCGCTTTGACTTCTGGGATAGTGAATCGGACGTGACGGACTATCAAGACTTGTGTAGGCCTTTAGTAGTCTTAGCAGCACTTGCACTGGACACGAACTCCGACTGTGCATGGACTGCTTACTGCCGATGAATTCACAATGACTGATTTGCATTTCAGAAAAAATCTAGTCTCTTATAGACGATCGTTAAACTCGCAATTAAGCGGAGTACAAAGCCGTGGAGTGCAATGCATGTGCACGGTCGTTGCCTCGTCAGCAACTAGCCGTATCCCAGCATTCCCAGGCCAGCAATTTCTTCTTTTACTGCTGGATGTTTTACATATCGCAAGACTTAACAAAACTGGCACTCCCCACTCATGTGACTCATTTCTGTTGGTCACTCTTTGCTGCTACATGCACGCACTGATTGGAAACAGGAAGCTATTCTACCGCCTGTTTAGTTTTTGTAGGCCTATTTTTTGGCCATGTCCGTTATTTTCTGCTCCCTCATTTTCCGCTTCCCGCAGTCGCACTTTTTACTTGCGATTCACACAAGATTTGCAGCTGTCAAAATTTATTAACAAAAATCCCGGCTGCTGCATTTTTTCTTAAAAAGCCATATAACAACTAGCAAAAATATAACACTACTATTTCTATTATTAAGATGCAATAAAACGGGTTAATAGAATAGCCAATTGCGTCAGTGACGTCACTCAAAATGTTACCATCAACATTTTACGTGGTAGTGTATATAAGCTACATAAATGCAGTGTGCTGATATTATTAATTTAAATATGTCAGTAATATTTAGATGCAGGCATAAATCACTGCATCCATATAGCGACTTCATTACTACCGGAACCCGCATTCGAGCCCACGTCGCTCTGCCAAACAACATTAAATATGGGACACATTTGGGATATCTCTATTACCTTTCCGGTAGCAGGACGAAGACGTCTGTCAATTGATGAAAGCCATTTTAAGTGACGGATAGCGTACAGCTCTATCACGAAGCAGGTGCAATGTATTCGTACTTTAGTTGCATCAAACATTCAGCCTGCAGCAGCAGCAGCACTTAGCATCCGGCCAGTGTCCGGTTTTGCTGTGCTCACATGATGCCAGCTGTTAGGCCTAACTGACATTCGAACTACCGGACTTGTAAACAAACAGCGCACATCGATCCATATCTATGACAAAGCTTTGATGACACGGTACAAAAGTGCGTGGTTAAACATGTGATGAATGCGGAATATAGTTTTCCCAGTAAAGTTAGTTGTCAAAGATTAGTTTCATCGTGGCCGAGGGGACGCCGCCTAAATTTTGGGATGTCGAAAAATTGTCCAAAAAGCTTATTGTCAAAAACATTTTTTTTATTTGGTGCTAAAAATCATTTATTTTGAAGAACTTGGGTCACAATCAACATTTTGAGCATGCATAATTATCCCTGTCGAAAACTTGTATGTTAGAATTTTATTGGAAATTAACAGTGTAGAAAAATCACATTTTTGGTTCTCCGTTTTTTTCGTCCAAAGACACCGTTGTCAAGAATTATATATTTTTGTCTACAAATTAAAGCAAATAACTCGGTTTATCTAAACTAGAACGTGTTTTTTTATTTTTTAGTCATAATATTTAGATTGATGCACTTAGCTGATGAAACGATATTTGCATCTTTTTATCAGCATCAATAACTACATTGTTGCCACAATTATGGGCTGCTTCGCTGACGCAGTTTTTTACGAATTCCTGACTGTCTTGACTTGTTTTTTTTACAAAAAAAACTTCAACGGCTTAGCTTTTATTATATTTTCTTGGTAATGTGACAAATAATCAAAAATTTAACGATTTAATTCTATTATTAATCGCGTGATTAATCGTTACTTCATGCAGTGATAAGATACACTGTATTTATGTTTATTTTACTGAAAACTTGCTGTTGACTGTAATAATATTTATATCAAACTGATGAGCTGTAGGTAAGGTACGTATGGTGTCACTTTTTCGTGACTTAGGGTGTAACGCAATTGCAACATGCCTTGTAAATGTGATCTGACGCTGTATATACGCACAATTATAGGTGTACGCAGCTGTCGCCGCATGTACCTGAGAAGATCGCACGCACATTTTATTTCCGTAGACTGACTCGGTCACGCGATGTTTTGCTGAACAATGGACATAATAAGACAAATCCATAGAGGCGTGGTCAAAAGTAGTATAGTAATACGACTATAAAATATGAGCTAGTGCGACATTCGTGCTAATGCAGTACGAGTTTTTTTTTATGAAACCTACTTTACGAAATCGATAGCAAATCCGAGTAACGAGACCTGTACGAACGAAAGGCTTACGCTCAGCGTTTGACCATGTATAAAGCACATCATTTGTAGCCGCATTTGTACAGCAATTACGCCGTGTGCCGTAATTGCAGTACAGCACAGCTACGACAATAATTATTAAGTAAGTAAGTAAGTAAACAAGTAAAGCGCTATTTAATGTGATATAGCTGGCAGCATCGCGAAGAAGCCAGACACTGTAGAACAACACGCATATGACAGGAGTGACTTAAGATAAAGATTACATAAAATAAAACATTTTGACAGACTTGATTAAATTTTTTGTTCAACTAAAATACTTTTCTTATCGTTAATAGAAACGATAGAGCAATAATTTCTAATTATCCAAACTCAATTAAATTGAGTAGAAATTATAATTTCTTTGGAGTTACATGTAAGTAACGTTTGACACTTTTAGAACACGGCATTTAAATAGATACAACATGGTCAGCTTGTGCCATTGATGATGGCATTAAGGACTTTGTATCTTTGTATCTGGCATGTTTTTCGTACGTTCGTTGACTCACAACCGCAGCAAAATTACCACAACCTATTATCGACTCATCGGTTGTGCATCTCTAAGCGCTTCCTTTAACAGATTAGATCTGATCTAATCTAATTAGAATCCCAAGTTGCTGCTACTGAATACATTTTATGCGACTTTTCGTTGGTTGTTAGAGCCAGCCCGGCAGTCTCATTAAATCGCTCGTTAGTTTATATCGTTGTTAAGGCTTCCATAGTCCCGGCGTCCTTTGCTCGCCGGCTGACAACTGCGCACACAATACTAATGCTCTGCGACTCAATTGCTTGCGCATTCCTTGGGATGCAGCGGCAACCGCCTGCTATGCAATTACGCAGTAAGCAGCAAATATTGTCGCGTCGGATTTCGTATGTTTGCTACGCTGGTATCCACATCTTTTGCGAACCAAAGTTAGGGATTTTTAAGAACACATGGTATTTTTTTGATAATGTGCTTCTCGTAGATAACAATCTGAGGCGCGTTCGGTGACTTGCAGCGGCTGGCAGCTGCTAAGCTACTGGACACTCGGCTACGGCAAGCCGCTAGGAGCACATCAAGCGTAAAAATTTTACGCTACGTTACAGTTTAGGCCAACATCCGGGCTTTTGAACGTATCAGTTTTTAGATGAAAGTTGAAAAATCACTGATCCAAATGTGTCACCGAACAGTATAAAACAACATTAATGCAAAATCGTTTTTAATTACTATTTCTACTTGAAGCTCGCCTCTTACAAGCAACAACAGCCATTCTAGTGGACAAATTGACGTCACATTCGTCTGCGCCAGCCGCTAACGTAGATTGTTGTCTGACGAAATCGCAGCCGAAATCTCGTAGCCGCTAAGTTGCCAGACGCGCTTCTGGTCTACACAAAGCTTGCTGTTATATATCTGAGATTAAAGAGATCGTATTTATTACGTAGTAAAACAATACTTTAAAAGCCGTAGTTTTTCGTTGCAATCACGTTCGAAGTCAGCAAAAGTAGCTTGTTTAAAAAGTTAGTTTTGAATTATCGCAGTGCGCTTGGGGCACAATTTTTTTGCTTGGTTTTTGTGCCGTGAAAACGTTCTTTGGCTGTTTTCGTGCATAAAATAAACACAAATTACAAGAACCCCATCTGACACAATGTGTTAATGGACCCCACCCAGTGCCAAATAGCATCTAAATCGTTTAGCAGTTTAAGCAGGGTGCACGAATCGCGATTTTGTTTAAAATGTACTCATCTAAACTCTTTGCCATACTACCATGTTACAAATATAGCTGTGTTTATAGTTTAGGCCTACTTATGGAAAGCATTACAAGCAGTAGGCTGCAAGTTCCAGAACTGAAGAAAATGTGGCCAAGTAGTTGTCAATATCAGTCGCGAAGACATAAAATTCTAGCCGAGTCCGAGTATCGACAGTGCGTCGTTGTTATGAATAATGACTTTGACCATGCGCAATTTCCCGATAGGATAACCTTTGCTCAATAATGTTCGTGAAACTAGGCCCCTCGGAATTCCGCGATTTCGTTCTGTCGGAAGTCATCATGGATTGGAATCAAACAAAGTGCGTAGAATGAGCCATCTTTCACAGAAAACGCTTTTTTGCAGTTGCGCAAAATTGTGCCTATAGTTTTCGGTAATTTTTGCCGCCATTTGTTGCAGTTAAATCAACGTCTGCTGTCGGTTTCTTTGCCTGCGCTGATCGCTGCGACAACTCGTCGTGTGACAATCGGCAATCGAGCGTTCCCAGCTGCTGCTGACATCTTCTTCCATCGCGGCGTTTCGACAGCCGACGAACTTACTGTAACGTGTAACGCGCTCATGTAGAGCTATTGCACTATGTACGATAAACCGAACGAAGACGATGATGACGATGATGATGACAGGCGCTTAAGCATAGCAAAACAAAGAACAAATTTTTTGAACCAGTAAACGCATCGCAGTTTGCCTAGTACTGAATGTATAGTATCACAGGCTGAACGGTAGTTCAAGCCCTGTGTTAACGGCGACTTCTCTTTCTTATGGGAAAGCCAAAAATTCGACCCCCCCACAGAATCAAAACCCCTGACCCGATTGAGATAAAATTGGGAAGGTTAATTACGTCGGCGAGGAGACCCGTCACGCAAAATTTTATGCAAATCCCTCCAAGGGGGGCTTCCCGGCAAATGGGTGAAATATACGCAAAAATCTTTGTAGCTATATACCTTTTTTCAGAAACTCACCTACAGGTCAGACCCTTCGGCCGATTTTTGCGCGCGATGGCTCAAACGACGCGGTCTCGCACAAGGATGTGCCTTTTGGGGGTTAAAAAATTTGAAATTAATATTTAACGTATTTATTCAAAAAATTCAAAAAAATTACAATGGGCCTATGGGGAAAATTAAACAATTATTAAAACGGTCATAACTTTGGCTGTGTATAAGGTAGAGTAGTAATTTTTGGTTCTAGGGTATGGTTTTCGGGGATGGCTAATCTAACGGTGTTATTTAATTTTACCCCGGACCCTCCCTGGTTGCCATGGCAACGAAATTTGGGACAAAATTGGCTATAACTCGGTCTGTGTAAGAGATATCTGGGAGATTTTTGCGTCTATAGGGGATTTTCTGGCATGGGCCATTAAATGCAACCTATCACATTTTCCCCCGACCGACCCCCGTTGCCATGGCAACGAAATTTGGGACAAAATTGGCTATAACGCGGTCTGTGTAAGAGATATCTGCGAGATTTTTGTATCTATATGCGGGTTTTCGGGGATGGGCCAGCGAATGCTGCCAATCGAATTTTACCCCGACTGACCCTCGTTGCAATTGGAACGAAATTTGGGACAAAATGGGCTATAACTCGACATATGTACGAGATATCTGCGAGATTTTTGCATCTAACAAGGGG
>Ga0209367_1010369_pt1 | contig 12505 bp, 10 predicted proteins | sample WorMetLIZISLAND2_FD_187412 | JGI IMG/M metagenome (GOLD analysis project Ga0209367, IMG submission 187412) | Marine gutless worms symbiont microbial communities from Max Planck institute for Marine Microbiology, Germany - Olavius geniculatus... ... | reverse complement strand
GTTTGTAACAGTTATAATTACGAGAAAAACAAAAAATACACAATACACGAAAAAAGGAAAGAAAAGAGAGAAAAGCAAAAAAGAAAAGTCAGTGCATATGTGAGTGTTATCAAAAAGATTTTTTAAAGTAAAAAAAGAGTAACAAAAGACAGAATGAAAAAAGCAAAAAAAGTTTTTAAAAACCAAATAAAAGAAAAAAAACAGCCAAAAAGAAAATGAAAAAAAAACAAAAAAAAACGATTCACCACGGTCAGGCTCGTCGAGAGCCACAGCGGGGCCAGGAGAAAAATTCTCACGGAGCCGCAAAACATTGTTGGGGGTTTCTCTGGGGAGAAAATTTTGACATTTTTTTCAAAATGGTACATTCTGGCCGACGGCGGGGCCCCCCAAACGTCGCGGGGCCCGCGGTAGCTTACCCCCTTACCCCACCTTCTCTACGGGCCTGACCACGGTTTAGTGTATAGTGTAACGCAATGTGATCGATGCTGTGTTTTGCATGAGGCGTGCATGTTACAAGCAGATCTGAAACGCGATTTAGTCACCACGAATGAGTCTTGTGTGAGATTAAGGACAGTTACAGCATTACCGTGGCTGTGGTGAAAGGTGGGAAAACGACATAAATCATAAAAATAATAAATCTGAGATCGACGAACCGTTTATTGTCTGGAAGTCCTTGCGCAATGGGAGGGTCGAAGTATCCAGCTGCCGCCATGCATTGCTGTGCCGTGCTGCCGACATAGTGGATGTGCAGACCGTGTCTATCGGTATCAGTGAACCCGCGCAGACTCACGTTCACTGTCGTCATACCGCCCAACAACTGCGTACACATACCAACCAGATTTCACATAGACAGCTACTGTAAGTCCACTGACGTCCTGGCCAAAAAAAGTTCAACAAGGTGACGGACAATTGCCCTCCCCTAAGTTCTGGGCAGACGGATACTGTCCTGCAGAAAGAAAATTTTCGTCCAAAATGCCAAATTTGGGACCGAAAATGCCTATTTTTCTGTTGACTATTTGGGGTCAAAATATAAAATTTTGAACATCTTATCCATCAGAAGCTTGCAGCTATCTGTCAGAAAAGTGCAATTTTCTGCTCCGACAACTTTTTAATACTCCACGCCGCTGGCTAGGTCCGTCGCATGGGAGTTCTTGTCCCTTTTCGGTGCTTTAAGCCGGCAAGGGTTACTTAGACCAATTTAGCTCCAGCATACATCTCAAGTCGGCCGGATGGTTAGTGCTTTTATCTCAGTAAGCCAGTATACCAGCACAGCAGTCCTGGTAACAGGACCTACTGTTAAGCACAACTCGCCGTTTCTTTCATAGCAATAACGGTAACCACCGCCAGTACTCATTTTTCTCACCCACGGACGGATGGCCAGGCTGACTTGGCCCGAATACAAACGGAATAGCATACACACAAAATTCTCCGCGATGGAACTTTCCATCACAAATCACCGTGCGACTTGAACATGTGATTGTCGTTGAGAATTTAATTATATCAAATTATAATAAATTTCCAACGGCAAAAACCAAACAGCTCGCTGTATTTGAGAACAGAGTCTTGTGTGTGAATACCGATTGGCTGAAGACGATGTTGCCTGAGATCGGATATCCCGTGCATCCCGAATCTCTGGCGATCTAAAACGCCAACAGCTTGTTGTAGATACGAGTATAACCTTTATTCGCTACAGTGTGAACAAAAAGGTAACGAAATTAAAATTTCAGTAAAACACATTAACCAAATTGCAGGCAATACACTAAAGTAACAACACCACGTTGCACAAAATACCACATTGTTCAAATAGCATAACATAATTGCAGGATACTTTTTTTACTTTTCCCCTACAGTATTCGATCACAAAACATGTGGGGTCCAATGACATTGACAAATAACCGTGTTGTCTGAAATAAACGATTGATTAATTGATTGTAGTGTTTTAAGCAATATCATTTCTTTCAGCTCAAATGATTCTGCCTATTCCTACACGTTTCTCCGTAGCGTAGTCTGTCTGTCATCTGTCGTCTGTCCGCCTGTCATATTCGTGCAGTGCACCCTGCTTCAGCCGTTCGACGAATTTTGATGCCATTCGGCAGGTAAACGTGCACGTGGGGTCCAGTGACACATCGTGTTATGAGGGTCATTGACCATGCAGCGGAGAAGTTGAAATTTTGTGATTGAATCTCCAGCCAAATTGTACAAGTAATTTAAGCAAAGCTTATGAGACGCGCGACAGCCTTAGCAGTTCCTACTCGCAGATTGTCTTGATTTATCTCTATCCATTTCGATGCAATTCGCTCTTGAAATCTACGCCGCAGCCACAAATTGCAAAAAAACACTACAACCCTTAGAAATTTAAGGTCATTCAAGGTCATCGATGTTTACACCAATAGAAAGCTTGTCACTATTGCTTGTTATGATAAGCAGTGCAATCGTTTTCACGCTACACGAGCCAATAGCGGTAAAATAACCACTTTTGGAGGGGTAGCCGTCTTTCACGCCCGCCTACAATGGCCTCCTTGAACTTAGGACATAAACTGCTAAAATTTAAGTTTAATGCTGAAAATTTCATGTGCAGGTTGTTTTAGTCTATTTTCAGCTATTTCGTCGCAATTTACTGTTAAAATGTGCGCTGCAGCCAAAAATTGCGAAGAAAATTTACCAAAACCACCTTTTTGGGGGTTTAAGGTCGTTCAAAATCATCCATGTTGACAAATCCAAAAAGCCCGTCACCAGTGCTTTTTATGATATGCAGTATGTCTCTACCTATCTGCAACCGTTTTCACGCTACACGAGATAATTGCGGTAAAATAACCACTTTTTTGGGGGGGGAGGGGGTAGAGTAGCTGTATTTGAAGCCCACCTGCGCCGGCCTCCTTGAACCTAAGGGGCCGGGACTTAGACTGCTAAAATCTACGTTTAATGGTGAAAGTTTTGAACACAGGCTATCTTGGTCTATCTCCAGCCATTGCATCGTAATTCAGTGTTGAAATGTGCGTTGCATCCAAAAATTGTGAAAAATTCACTAAAAGCCTTTTTTGGGAGTTTCAAGTCGTCAAGGTCATTGATGTTGATAAATCTAAAAAGTCTGTCACCAGTGCTTGTTATGATAAGCAGCATGTATGTACATATCTGCAACCGTTTTCATACTATACGTGCCCACAACGGCAAAATATCGTCTTTTAGGGAATGCCCTCTTTGACGTCCTCGTTCGTGGGGAATCCCCGCACCCAGGGGCACGAAATTTTGTCACGAAAAACTAGAGGCCTTGAAGCAGCTATGGTGGAGATGTCGTGATCCTAGCTTGCACCGTTTTGATACAGCTCACGAGTGTGACAGACAGACAGACGGACAGACAAACAGACAGACGCTGGCTATGTGCGAAGCATTCTGCTGTCGCACGTAAAAACCGTCAATCGTATGCTGCCATCTAACGAATACTAACGAGTAGTTGCCGGGATTTGCGACAGTAACAGTAACAAACATTTATTGGTGTTGCAGCCGAATCGGTTTTACAGCGACTTTCGCTTTTGCCAAATTATTTTCGTTTTTACGCGCGAAAGCAGAATGCTTCGCGCGTCTTTGCCATCGTCTGGGCGTCTGTCCGTCTGTCCGTCTGTCTGTCTGTCTGTCACACTCGTGAGCTGTATTAGTATCAGGATCACGAAATCTTCACTGTGGGCTGCCCCAAGGTCTCTAGTTTATCGTGACAAAATTTCGTGCCACTCGGTGCAGAGGTTCCCCTCGAACGAGAGCGTCGAAGAGGGGTACCCCCCTAAAAAGACGTCATTTTGCCATTTAGCTCGAATAATGTGAAAACGGTTGCAGATAGGTACATACATGCTGCTAATCATAACAAGCACTGGTGACAGGCTTTTTGGATTTAACAACATCGATGACCTTGAACGACCTTGAACCCCTCAAAAAGAAGTTTTAGTGAATTTTCCGCAATTTTTGGATGCAGCGCACATTTCAACACCGAATTGCGACGAAATGGCTGGAGATAGACCAAGACAACCTGCGTACGAAATTTTCAGCATTAAACGTAGATTTCAGCAGTCCAAGTCCCGACCCCATAGGTTCAAGGAGGTCGGCGCAGGCGGGTGTCAAAGACCGCTACCCCCCTAAAAAGTGGTTATTTTACCACAGTTATCTCGTGTAGCGTGAATACGGTTGCAGATAGGCACAGACATGCTGCTCATCATAACAAGCACTGGTGACAGGCTTTTTAAATTTATCAACATCGATGACCTTGAATGACCTTGAACCTTAAAAATATTGATTTAACGTGATTTTTGGCGATTTTTGGCTGCAAAAGAATGAATTACGACGAAATGGATGGAGATAGACTACGATTACCTGCGAACAGGAACTGCTATAGGCTTTCGCGCGTCTCGTGAGCTTTGCTCAAATTACTTGTTGTTAATCGGCCATTGGCTACCACAGCACAGCGTTCGATGTCTCATTCGTTCGTTGGCTTACCTTACAGACGGCGCTGATGGTCGTCTCATGAGCAATGGTCTGAACGGTCTCTGCGATCTTTCCCAGACAACATTTGAACTTTTCCACTTCATCGACTGCAGTTAGCAAACCTCCGTCCTCCAGCGCGCTGCGTGAGCAACGAACAGTCAACGTCATTTAAATACTACTGAAACAGTTTGGCCGTCTTACTAGCTTTCCCGTGTTTTTGTTGGTTTTTTAGATATTAAGTGTGCCAGTTGTAATTTTACCGATATTTGTGTATTGTTGTTTTATGCTAGTTTACATTGAGGACATCTGCATGTAAAAGCGCTCTTTCGCTCTCTCTGCCTTGCTGTTCGTACCGTACCATCATCAGCATTATCAATTATTCAGAAAAATGCAAGTACAAAAGAAATCATGTAGACACAAATGGCAAGACATAGGCCTACCAGGCTCATAACAGCGCTTACGGTAGCTGCGTTGACTAGTAAATGTTTGGTAATCCTGGCCTCCATCGTTTTAACTCAATACCCCTGTGCGCGACAGATGGACAGACGGGCGGACACACAGACATGTTTGCTATACTTAATAAAAAGCCTCTGCATTGCAAGCTAGGCCTATGCAGATTATTTCTGACTACAATTTATTATAATTTTTAGATTGGGTCTAAAAACTGTATCGCCTAGGGTTCGAGAAATATCCAGCCCATCGCCTACGATAATATAACAGATAGAACTGATAATGAAAGCATAAAACTCTTAACATTGCCAATTGTGGCTTGAAGGCGTAACGGTTAGGACGCAAGACGTAAAGTCGTAAATTTGTCTCCCTGTCGGGTTGCTATCAAGTGGTTATTAATTGGATGGGTGACTATCTGTGAACCTGTAGGTCTAGACCATCTCGGTATATAACCAAACACCAAGGTTAACTCATACTGCCATCTCTCCGGTGTAGGAAAATCGACTACCGGCCTGCGGGGCGCATTCACCTGTGTCGGGTGGCAGGTAGCACTGTGTGATCCCACATGGCAGGTAACGCTCCGTAGCATTAAAATGGAGCACCATTTGACAACCTGTTATCAGTGTCGACGACTCACGTGACAAGGGACGTGGCGACGATTGATGCGTGTCCGTAGGAGACGCGAGTGGCTTCAGCCCAATTGTTGGCAATGTACTCGATAAGCTCTCTCAACTGCACCTCGTCTGGATACAGGCGGATGAGCAGGCTCAGGTCGTAAATAAACGTCCGAGCTCCGCCGGTCGTATAACCTTCATTAGGGCATTATATATATATATATATATATAATATAATTATAATATAATTATAATATAATTATAATTATAATATAATTATATATATATAAACTGCAAGCAATTTGTTTAATGTTGTATAAGTGCTGATGTAAAACGGCAAAAATCAAAAAGTATAAACACGAACTAATGTATTAGCTTAGACATTTAATCTGTTCTCAGTATCCAGACATAAATGTCTAAGCTAATGCACAATGTTCGTGCTTATACTTTTTAATTTTTGTTTGCCATTTTACATCAGCACTTATACAACATTAAATGAATTGCTTGCAGTTTTTTTTATTATAATATTTACGGTTTTATTAAAGTTTGAAAGGTCACTGAACAGTTACTTTTTACACAACAACAACTACTAGTACTAGGCCTACTGCCTCCAGCATCTTGGATTTTGTTATTTCTTTAATATAATGGCAAGTCTGTACGTGGAACCGCAATCGGCGGCCGAGTTATTGCTGTTTGTGCAAAATTCAAGATAACGGCCGCCGCCATCTTGGATTTTATTTTTGTTTAATGTTTTGGCATACCTGCATGTAGGACCTCCAGCGTAATACACGGGCCAAATTTCGTGCAAATATGTGCAACAGTAAACGAGTTATGAGCGATAGATGAAATTCAAAATGGCGGCCGCCGCCATCTTAAATTTATTATTTTTGTCCATTTTGGTCAAATGGTTTATTTTCAATGACAGCCGTCTACAATACTGCAAAATTTCATTCATTTACGTCAACCGGCGGCTGATTTATTGCTGTTTGTGAAAAAGCTAAGATGGCGACCGCCGCCATCTTGGATTTTATTTTTGTTCAATATTTTGGAATTTTTGTATGTAGGATCTTCAACGTAATACACATGCCAAATTTCGTGGAAGTATGTGCAATAGTAAACGAATTATGAGCGATTAACCAAATTTAAAATGTCGGCCGCCGCCATCTTGAATTTATCATTTTTGTCCATTTCGGTCAAATGGTCTATTTTCGGTGGCAGCCACCTACATTACTGCAAAATTTTATTTATCTATGTCAATCGGCGGCTGAGTTATTGCTGTTTGTGCAAAAATCCAAGATGGCGGCCGCCGTCATCTTGAATTATAATTTTGTAATGCTGGACCACCCACGAAGTCCATTTGTGCACTTGAAATTTCCCTCCAAATTTCGTGTTGATCGACTGCGTTCAAGAAAAACTTTGCTGACTGTGTAATTGTAAAGTTTGAATTTTTAAATTGTGATTTGTGCTGTTTTATATCTACAAGCACGATGTTAATAAACTGTATATAAACTAAACAGTTTTTTTTTACATAAATTTAACCATGGTCGGCTAAAAATGTTGTATTAATTTTCTTGTGTTTGCCAGGTAACAGCGCCGTTTTTGGTAAAGTGAACTTTGTGAGTACTTTTTAGTTAACATCATTCTGTGATAACCTTTAGCCACTTCGGCGTCGGTCAGTTCTGACCACATCGCTGTAGCCAGATCACTTCTGCGCCGTGCCACGTTGAGCAGCATCTGCTGGTAGATTTCGACCTGTTGTAACGTGACCGACTCAGGTTGACCACCGATGATATACTCCCAATGCTGCTTCAACGACGACAAGTCGTTAGCCGTACAGTTGCACGGCAGTTTTACTATACACAAACATAACAGATAGCACAGCTGTGAAAAGTACAGTCTTTTGTGAACGGTTTCGTTCGCAGAAATGCAGCAAAACAGACAAGGAAAGAATACAGACAAATAAAAAAACTAAACGAAACACAGAAGGCATACAGTCACAAAGCTAAGAAAAAAACTACAAAACCACCCTCGCGAATCAGTCTAGTGATAAAATACGAACGTTTTTCCTGAATCATTCAGAAAGTAAATGGGCAAAAGTTGCAGTTTTCCGATAGACAGCTGCAAATTTGCCGCAGAGGAGCTTATGAGTAATCAAGATTTCAAAAGGCCTAATTTTGTTTCTGCGTTCTTTCAAGATGGGAGTTTTTAGCCACACATGTTGTTTTAAAAGAGTATTTTACAGCTATAAGAAACTTTTGGCAAGCTAAAACTTACGACAGTGGGCAATGGGCATGCAACCCCCCTTTCTGGTGCGATGCCACTGCAATTTGTAAGGCCTACACAGGTAGCCTATTTGAACATTATAAGTAGCCTATAACCTATAGATGTTAATATGCAAAGTTGCCAACCGATGCAGCTGGCTTCTCTGAGACGATCTTTAATCTGGTGGAAGCTGGTGAAGTCTGGCAGGCGGATGACGTTCTGTTGCCGAGGTTCGCTGGCGATGGCGTTCAGTTCGCGTAGTCTTCGTCCGCGGTTGAAACGTCCGATGCCAATCGCAATCACCTTCGTCTGTATGACGTCTTTGAGCAGTGCCGCCTCCGCCTACAGATTGACATTTACACTGTGTATCATAACACGTCCCACTTTGTAAGTTGCCCATATCTGTAGTAAATGTAGATCGATTTTTATAATACTTTTACCAAAACACTGTGCGGATAATTTTAAACAAAATTTTTGTTAAAAATCCCACCACACTTTACACAAGTCGCTACACTGTGTGAAGTGCACATTTTATGAAATTGTGTTGACCGAAGCACAGTAGGCCTAACGGCAAACTATAGGCGCAAGGCGCGCATGAACAAAAAAAAGGTGTAGATGACCTGATTTAGGCATGTTTAGCGTGTTCGATTAAACAAAGGCTCTCACAAAAGAGGGCTCGCACATGCCAGAAAATAACGTGTTGCGACAATTCCAAAAGTTCACTTGGTGCTGCACAGTACTGAGTAGGCCTACACAGCATTCTCTGGCCTATAAAACTTCCGAATTCAGAAAGTGGTATCGCAAATCAGTTAATGGCAGCAAAACTGGGTATAGGTAGGCTTATGATAACGTTGAATTCATGAATTCAAGGTAAGTTCTTGTACATTGAAATTTGTGTGAGGGCCCGTACATTTTTTACAAAACGGCTTCATCGGGATTAATTCTGGTTTCGTGAACTGACCGCCGTAACGACACGGTTATTGGACAGTCCGTCGGTGATGACGACGACGACGTTCGGTACACTGCTGTGGTCTCCCGAGTCTTCACGGTTCAACATCGAAGTACGAACATGACGAAGCACACCAGCCGTGTCCGTCGTACCTACACCGCGGCCGTTATTAGTTAAAGGCGATGCACAGTTCTTTACGGAAAACCCATCGCAAAGCAAGGCAAAGGGTATTCGATTCATCTACCACGAAGGGATGAAAAACGAAGTTGACTTCGGTGTTGGTTATATACTTAAACGGTTCACCTGTCCGCTGACCGTCACCCATCTAAGTAGTAAACACTTAATAGCGACCCGACCGGAAGTCGAACCCAGGACCATTCGATCTCCAGTTTAACACCCTACCAGTAGGCCACCAAGCCACTACTGTGAATTTGGTCGTTATTTGGTATCCTTATAGTAGCCCAAGATACTTAACTTATTTCATCTTTAAGATAATATTAGGTCACTACTGGTAGATATATCCAAACTTTAAGCACAACAAAGACACTTTCGCGCATAAACTAAGTCCATTAGACGGCTACGTCTTGTTATTCTATCATCCAACAGTCACAAAGTATTATTTAACGAGTTTTTAGATGACCGTACTAACAGTCGCATTTACGATACGATGTGTTATCCGTCCACGTCTGTCGTCTGTAACGTTTGTATCGTAGCTAAACGGTACGTCTTAGCGGCTCGGTGATGGTAGCATCGGAGAAGGCGTTAATAAGTTAGTGTAGTTTTTCAATAGTAACCATATCGATAACGATATCTGCAGCGGTTTGGCCGCAATTTGCAACCCGATGTTTTCAACAGCACCTGTTCGTGGAGCTGCAGCTGGGTGCTTATTTACTGCAACCGAAAATAGTATGATCTCGAATATTAAATAACGAAATAAAATGTCAAACGTAACGACTTGCGTAGCGACAGGCAAAGTACGAGTAGTACACATCTACTTTTTACTACTAGTACGGTCGGCTTTCCCTAACGACAGCTGGAAACGTGTTTGTAATTCCAAAATCCCAGAATGGAAACACCGCCAATTCCGGGATTCAGGACTGGCCAAAACTCCCGGAATCCCGGAATCCCGAGACCGCAATCACTATATTTCGCACCGCGTCGGTAAGGAAGATCTGCGATGGCTGCTTGAACGTCAGCAGTCGACGAATAGGGGTTTAGATTGAACGAGTCGTAGATTGTAGTTCCGTACGTCACCACACCGACGCGCGTGACGCCACTGTTGACGTCCATCTCACCGACTAGATCTAACGATAACGATAACGATAACAATAATATTTATTAATCCTCGCAACAAACGTACACTGCACAAAATAAAAGCAATACGGATTACGAATTTTAAACTCGAGAGAGAAATAATAGTAAAATTTCTGCGACAGAGAAGCTGGAACTAAATGAACCAATAATCATTAATAAAACTTTTTAAACGACTCATATTTGCACTGCGGTAATGTAAAACGCCGTTTCATGTTGGCAGCTTCGCAATAAATAGTCCAATGTCTTCACGTGGCAAAACACTAAGCAGGCAGTGTGAAGGGCTATCATAGCCATAATGGCTATGTGCAATTTTTGAAAAACCAATGGCTGAACTGTAGGTCTATAACAAGTCAGCAACACTGTTCAAATGTGAACGCTTGAGAAAAGCATTAAGATTCTACCTGACACGAACGCCTGCATCCGACGAAAATTTCTGCGCTGGACACTTTGAGAGCTGTCCAGGACGAAAATGACGTCAGTGCGACAGATTGTCGTCTGACCTACGACGAAATAGCACTTTTGCAATCAAACGTCTCGGAAAAAGCGTAATTTCGCGTAGACAGTCAGATCGGTTGCGGAGAGATCGCATCCTCTTTGCATAGTTTGAGCCGGAGAAAGCTAAACTCAGGCCGCGTGTATTAATTTCAGTCGACCGGACTGTACAGTTGGTCTTAGATTCAAAAGTAAAGGTAAAGGTAGGCCTAAAAGTGGTGTATAGCTCTTAATAGAAACCCAATCACAGAGCGGAGCGTCAACTGCCATATGGGATCACACAGTGTTAGCTGCCACCCGACACAGGTAAACGCGCCCAACCTTAACCCCAGCCAGATAGGCTGGCAGGCCTGCTCGATTTACCTACCCCGGAGGAATGGAAGGCTGAGTTGACCTTGGTGTCGGTTATATAACAAGATGGTTTACCTGCCGCAAACAGTCACCCATTCAATGAATTATAACATACAAATTTATGTTTCACAAATCAGTGAAAACGCAGTATATTATAGACAGTGACGTTGGAGCAGGGGAGCGTGGTAAGGTTAATTCCCTCCCTAAATTTTGTGTTGTCGAAGAAACTGTTCGTCCAGAGAAACAAAACTCGAAACTAAACCTTTTCTTTCATTCGAAAGAAATTTAAAAGCAAAATTGAAATTTTGAGCACCTATAACTATCTCTGTCAAAAATTTGCAGTTTGTCAGAAAATTGCAATTTCTTGCTTCGCCTACTTTTTAAACCCACGACGCCACCGATAATAGACTAGACAGATTCGGAGAGTTCCTACTGTTTGAATGTGCTGCGAAGAAGAGTGTCAGCGCACAAGCCAGCAAAGCAATCATCGTCTTCATCCTGACTGCTCCACCCGTTGCTTTAATTGCTTTGTCATTCACGTCTCGTGACAACTTTGTGATCAAACGTCAGGTGCAAATTCAATATTATATCGTCGGTATAAATATCTGACATTAGACAGTAGGGTCGAACTGCTGACAAATGCCGCGTTCAATACGTTGATTACTATCATGTGTGGTGTGCGTGGGTCAGTTTTTACACTCGATCCGCAGTGTTTTACAAAAAAACCTAGCAAAGAGGAAAGCTCGACAGCGGTGCATGTTTGAAGGCCCGGTGCGAACAAGATCTAAACTCACCGATCCCAGTACTATGATTATGAAGGCTAGTATCTATATCGTTTTATTTACACTCGCCAGAGACCGTGACCAGTCTTGCGCAGCCATATTGGCCCAAAATCGCAAATTTTCTTTACCCCCTGTCATTTAGCGCCATCACTCGGGGTGACCTTTTTCGAATTTATAGAAAACTTTACGGATTCTGAAACTAGAGTCTCCCAGGCAATCAAAGTAAAGATTTGGTGATCCTAGCTTGCACCGTTTTTGACTGACCCATTCGTGTGACAGATAGACAGACAGACAGACAGACAAAATTGCGATGGCTAAGACGCGCTACAACAGTACAGCTGCAGTCGCGCGTAAAAAGCAAAGACTAGTGATCATTTGTGTGCTGATGACGTGACATGCTCTTATGAAACTATTAAACTAATCATGAAGAAATTATACTCGCTCACTTATTTGTCCTATAAACTGTATCCCTTTCGCTTGTATGTCCATTTTACCCGTATGTCCTAGCTCTTAACTTGAAGAAACAAAAAGTAGAAAAAAATCGTGTGAATGTTTTTCTAAACAGACGTGACCAGTGCTTTTATCTGCCGTTTGAAAGGTCAAAGGGCGAACTACCTAACGTCGTGAAACATATTAATTATTTATAGTATATTGTACGATCCCAGTTGCCATTATATTAAACCATTAGGTATTACGTCTGCTGGCTAACTGGCAAGAAATCGGGATCAGCTCCTGATAATGACATAGGCGGATACAGGAGTTGAAGTTGGGGGCCAAGGCCAAAGCGCCGAGCTGAGTCGAGGCGCAACGGCGCCAAGGAG
>Ga0209367_1010368_pt1 | contig 12506 bp, 8 predicted proteins | sample WorMetLIZISLAND2_FD_187412 | JGI IMG/M metagenome (GOLD analysis project Ga0209367, IMG submission 187412) | Marine gutless worms symbiont microbial communities from Max Planck institute for Marine Microbiology, Germany - Olavius geniculatus... ... | reverse complement strand
CAGTATACCTCCGGTCAGGTACAGAACGTTGGATGTGTCTGCTACTGCTGCTGCTCCTACTACGCTGCTGCTCATTATACCTGGAAATCAGGGTTGACTGTAGTAGACTTCGATTGACCTCATCTAATTGCCAAACTCTTAACCCGCATCTTCGTCAGACGCAAGGATCTTGGTGATATTTGTTGTACAAGCCGAGGTATAGCTCATTTTGTCTTAGATTTTGTTGCCATGGCAACAAGGGTCGGTCAGAGTAAAATTCAATTAGCAGCATTTGATGGCCCATTTCCGAAAACTCCCCCACAGATGCAAAAAATTCTCGCAGATATCTCTTACACAAGCCGAGTTATAGCCAATTCTGTCCCAAATTTCGTTGCCATGGCAACGGGGCGGTCAGGAGAAAATACGATTGGCAGCATTCGATGGCCCATCCTCGAAAACCCCTTTATAGGCGCAAAAAAATTCGCCTAAATGTTTTACGCAAGCCAAGTTATAGCCAATTTTGTCCCAAATTTCGTTGCCATGGCAACGGAGGTCGATCGAGAGAAAATGCGATTAGCGGCATTCGATGGCCCATCCCCGGAAATCCCCCTATAGGCACGAAAATCTCGCAAAAATCTTTTACGCAAACCGAGTTATAGCCAATTTTGTCCCAAATTTTGTTGCCATGGCAACGGGGATCGGTGGTGGGAAAATGCGACTGGCGGCATTCGATGGCGCATTCCCGGAAACCCCCCTATAGGCACAAAATTCTCGCAAAAATCTCTTACGAAAGCCGAGTTATAGCCAATTTTGTCCCAAATTTTGTTGCCATGGCAACGGGGTCGGTCGTGGGAAAATGCGACTCGCGGCATTTGATGGCCCATCTCCGGAAACCCCCTATGGGCACAAAAATCTCGCAAAAATCTCTTACGAAAGCCGAGTTATAGCCAATTTTGTCCCAAATTTTGTTGCCATGGCAACGGGGTCGGTCGTGGGAAAATGCGACTGGCGGCATTTGATGGCCCATCTCCGGAAACCCCCTATGGGCACAAAAATCTCGCAAAACTCTCTTACGCAAGCCGAGTTATAGCCAATTTTGTTTCAAATTTCGTTGCCATGGCAACGGGACTCAATGGGGGTCAACCGGGGGTAAATATAAATGTTACTATTAATTAGGCCAACCCCGAAAACCCTATCCTAGAACCAAAAATTACGACTCTATCTTGCACACAACAGAAGTTATGACAGTTTTAAAAAATTTTAAATTTTTCCCATAGGCGCCATTGTAATTTTTTCGAATTTTTCGAATAAATAACTCAAAAATTAAATTTTTATTTTATATAACAATAAAAGGCTCTTCCTTGCGCAGAACCGCGTCATTTGACGTATTAAGCGTAAAAATCGGTTCAACGGACTCGCCTGTAGGCGAGTTGAAAAACCAAAAAAGTAGTAAATTTCGAACAGGAAGGGTGTATATTTCACCTATATGGGGAGCAAAAACCCCTGGGCGTATTGAGCCCAATTTTTTTGGTGGTAGGCGTCCACGACGTAATCACGTCATTCAAATTTGGCGACGATCGGTTTAGGGGATTTTGGTTGGTTGAGGATCAAATTTTGTCTTTTCCCATAGACTTTGAAGGTCGTCCTTACAACACTCACTATCGTGTGAGGTGTGATCATTAATAGGAAGTCGTGCACTGGCTTTCAAATGGCACCGAAACAACTGACCTTGGATGATTCTGAACATTAAAACAGGACATTTTATTGATTTTTTTGCGATTTCGGACATCGATACACATTTTAAAAGCGAATTGCGCCGAAATGACTAGAGATAGGGGGCCTAAACCAGGACAACCTGCGTATGAAATTTTCAGCATTGACCGTAGTTTTCACTTATTTTAATTTCCGCCCCTGCGTTCAAGAAAACCTCCGTACGGGGGCGTTAAACTTAGGCACCGCTTCAAAATGCGTGCTTTCGGCCGCTCAAACGGCAGCAGCCGCGCGAGACCGGTTGCGCCTTTTAGCGTTTAAGAATGAATGAATGAAAAAATCATTGTGTCCATTGTCAATTGCTGAGATCGGTGAGCTTAGATTTTGTTCGCAGTGTGCCTTCATACATGCACCGCTGTCGCGCGTCTCCCTTTGCGTTAGCTGGACTTTCTTGTATTGCAATACTAGGTTTACAACATACAACACCGACCTCGAAATCAGATAATTTTTTTCAGCCAACGTCATTCCCGCGTGACGTAGTCCTATGATGACGTCATGTACACGTAAAAAGTGCAATTTAATGACGGTTATTTATTAAGCAGTTTCGCGGCAGCTTGCGGCAAAATGTACGGAGTTATCGTAGTGATAGTTGTGCAGCTAATTCTTCGATCAGAACCTGTACTCAGCGACACGCTTACTGTCGCCAGCATGCTATCGAAGAGCTTGGCTTCTGTCGTCGATAGCTGGTTATCGCCGTTGGATAACCTGGTTGTGATTTATGGGGGATTTGACGTCGAAATTCGGTGTCTGGAAAATGATAAAAACGATGATTCGAAGCAAGCCGTCGCTGGCAACAAATCGTATGTCTGGTATGATAACGATAACAAAACGGTAAGACCGCCGTTAACTGCAGGTAGAACACATTTTGCTGTATTGGAGCCTAAGCTTACGTGCAATATAGCAAAAAAACAGTTTTAGCTGGTTACTTATACGTGGCTTTGAGAAAGTTCGCAGTTTTTGCATCAACTGTCTTTCTGCACCTTTTGGTTTTCGAGTTGAGAGATCGTGCGAGACGGACAGACGAACGGACGGACATGACCCGTAATGCAGCTTATTACGACGGCCGCGTAATAATGCATTATGGCGGGTGCAGCAAAAAGTATTCCATAAAGTTTTTTGTAGTTTTTAACCGCCTTGTTGCATGATCGGTTTCAGCGGTAAGTTGTCTTGTCCCAGATTACCTGCAGCGCCTACTTGAGTTCAGCAACGAATTTCGGTTCTGGACATTGTCAATAAACACAATAACAAATTAAAAGAAAATGCGTTACAGGCTTTGCTTATAAATTTTTACGTCACTTAACGCCACTAACAATAAAAAACAGATGTTATCACTAGGTTTTTGAATGTGCAAAATCTCGATGTTGTCTCGTAATAACATATCTTAGCAACAGTAAGAGAATGTCAAATGCCGCTTGGCCTTCTTATATACCCGGTAGGTGAGAGCAGGTTAATAAATGTGTGAAATTTCGCATTCAAAATTCAAACGGTTGCTCAGAAATAGCAAATAACTTTATGGTACACTTTTTGGCGCCTCGTGTAGGTTGACGGTGTGCGGTTGATGGTGGCTGAGGACGGCACGCTGAAGATACTGGCGGCACAAGCGAGCGACACCGGCAGATACACGTGTAGACCGCCGCCACTACGACAACGCGGACAACAACTACAACAGCGCGTCGTCCTAGTAATAGTAGTATTTACGCCGACGGTGTCCGTCGACTATCGGTTCGTCTTCAGAGTTCCCATGTGTGACGAGATGCGCATGTCGCAGAAGGCGAGTCGCTCGCGCACTTTTTTTGGCGTTTTAAAGCAACTTTTGTTATTTTTCAGTTCACAAAAACCTTTAATTCGTGTTATATTTATTTATTTATCACAATGTTGAAATAGGCCGCATGCTGGTCTTGCCTGTTGTCTGTCTTTTCGTCTGTTTCGTAAGGGCTCTAACAGGGGTGTGGTAATTTTCAGTTCAAAGATATGCGTGAACATGTGTAAGAAATTATATATTTTTGACAGTTGCCATTTTGTGTAGGCCCCCTAGGTGATGGGCACTAAATTACGCACCGCCGGCGCCATCCCTCCCTCTTTCTTGACGGCTGAAAACCTTTCTTCTTACTTTCATATAAAGAAATGACCGATGTAATTCGGTAAGACGACATCGGTGTTACCCCTATTGAAGCATATAGGCCTAAGTAAGCAAGTGCAAGTTTTGGCTGGGTTTTCAAACCCCCAAAATTTCCCTCTTCTTTGGGGTTTTCGTGGGGATCAGAGATCCTCGTCTAACACAGTAGCATGCACATCCGTCGAACGATTTAAGCATGGTGCGCGAATGTGACAGACGACAGACCACGCTACGAATAAATGGGTAGCTATAGGCGGAATTGCGTGCGTTAGGGCGATTTCGCCTAAAACGTTTCCCTCCTACGTTTAGGCCAGCAGGCTTTCTGCTGCTACGTGGCGTGTCGGTGTACATGTGTCTGTAAGGCGGAGTTTTACAGAGACAAGGCGGAGGTGGAGAGCGCAGATAGAGAGGACGATGAAAGCATCGAACTGACCGTGTCCAAGTACAGCTGCAGTTCAGCGATAGACATGCGCGGCTTCGACAACGCCTTCCACCACTACACGCTCGTCATCTCGGCCAGACTCAACAGCATCGCTTCACAACTCTACCGATACAAATCCATGCTCCAGGCAGAGGCCAAAGGATCGCAGGGGCGGCCTGATTGTGATGTGCGGTGTCAGCTGAAGATCGCTGCAACGCAGATTATCAACGAGTCGCAACCTATCATTGACCAGTAGGTATAACAGATGTGCTGCAAGTAGGCCTAAGACATTACGTATGCGTGCTTGTAAACCGTAAATGTTTCTTAGTCCCATGCTCGGTTTTACGAACGAGATCCAGAGCTGATCCCGGTCTCTAGACGGTCAGCATGCAGGTGAGCTGACACGTATACGTCATATGATACACTCAGCGTTAAATTACTCGTTAGTCTGTCTGTACTTTCTGCCACAGACCTATGGTTTATCTTCCCAGCTGCAAAGCGTCACCGCTTTTTAGCCGGTACCAAATAACAGGCCTACTACAGGCCTATACAGTTTTTACGCGCGAAAGCAGCTACTGCTTTCAGCGCGTCTTAGCCATCGCAATTCTGTCCGTCCGTCTGTCCGTCTGTCCCACGGGTGAATCTGGCAAAAACGGTTCAAGCTAGGATCACCAAAGCTTCACCGTCGGCTGCCTGGAAGACTCTAGTTTCAGGAACCGTAAAGCTTTTTCATAAATTCGAAAAGGGTCACCCCGAACGAGGGCGCTAAATGAGAGGGGGTGGGCAAAATTTGCGATTTTTGGCCAATAAGTCGCTGTATCTCAGTAACGGTGCGAGATAGGGCCTAGATTACTATTAATCACTAATGGGAAGTCGCACACTGGCTCTCGATTGGCGCCCAATTCAATGACCTTGAATGACCTTGAATGCCAAAATAAGGGGTTTTATGGATTTTTTTGCGATTTCAGGCTGCGAGGCACATTGCAAGAGCGAATTGCGCCAAAACCAGTTGAAATAGACATGGACAAGCTGCGTAAGAAATTTTCAGCATTGAACGTAAATTTCAACGGTCCAAGTCTCGATTTTCTAGGTTCAAGAAAACCTGCGCACGAGAGCATCAAAGAGCGGTACCTTCGTAAAAGTCGCGACGAAATGGCTGGAGATAGACTGATAGTTTGCGAACAGGAACTGCTATAAGCTTTCGCGCGTCCCGCGAGCATTAGCTCCAATTTCTTGTATACAGTTATATACACCGTGTCTCAAAAAACAGTCAAAATTATTTTTGTCATAACTTTGTCAAATTTCCAATAATTTTGATCATTTTTGGCACAAACATGGCCAAGACGACAGAATTATGTAAAGTGAACTCATTTACCACCTCACCTAATTTGTGTCAACGCACTACCATGTGAAACACTAATGCTCCAGATTCTTACATTATGCAGTGATTATTTGTATGAGATTGCTGACCTCTGCATCACCAATTCAACAGAGGGCGCCGCATGATTTAATAATTTTGTGGTATTAAATATTTTACGGTGAAAATATCACCCAATAAAATAGCTGGCTGATGCGTTGAAAACACGTCTATTGATGAGTGATTGTCGTTTAATTAGTAGATTATTGATTCCATTATCACCCAGTGGAGTTGCATCTAAGCCACGTCCGTGTATGCGGGAGGCACTTTGGGCATAATCTCTGATAATTTGCAAGCGAGTTGTTATAGAAACTTATAATTCTGGTAAATAATTTACACTTCAGTTTACTGCATGCTTAATTTAGTCGTTAGAACATTTACTGTAGAAAACAACTCAATGTTATGCAACAATTTAGGGTATCGGTGTCTCACACGATAGTGCGTTGACAAAAATTAGGTGAGGTAGAAAGTGACTGCACGTTACATATATCAATTGTCTTGGCCATTTGCTTGCCAAAAATTATTAACGTTGGTAAAAATTTGACAAAGTTATGACAAAAAAGTTTTGACTGTTTTTGAGACACAGTGTATATGACTATACAGTTAAGATTGTGCAGTAAAGTGGGCGACACGCATACCTAGGCAGATGGCCGCATATCATGTTGGCACCGAGCCGACATCCCCTCGCTTGTTCTATAATCTGAGCATATTTTACAGCAGCTGCGGACTGTGCCGATGTCTATGATACAGGTGGAAGAAGGATGAGCTGGAGGACAAGATCTACGGCGAGCAGCGCATGCTGTACGGTGAGATGAAGTTCCCCGAGTTCATGTTCAAACCGTCGTCGCTGAGCGCCGGTATCACGTTGCATTGTGATTCGGCAGGTGTCGCCACCGACTTCGGCTACACCGTTCTGCAGCGTGCCATCTGCGTGCCCTGTTTGCCGGGAACGTTCCTCGATCCAAGCACTCGCAACTGTACACGTTGTCCGTTAAACACCTACCAGGACCGGCTGGCCGCACGCTCGTGCACACGCTGTCACCGAAACCACTACACGTCCCGCCGCGGTAGGCCTATGCTACATGCTGGAATATAAAAGTAGACTAATGTCACCGAATGAATGAATGAATGGATATTAATAAATTGCATCCCGTTTGGGGCAATGATGTGGGTTGTAGGCTACAGAGGGTCCGATTTGGTACCACAGATTAGCCGTCGGGCAACCCTCTTCACTTGCTCAGACAGTTTTCCGGTAAGACGCACAGTGTAGCCTAGCCACAATACATGGGTTACAGACGACAGGCAGACGGACAGAATCTTGTGCCAAAGGCACGACCGTTAGTACAGTCGGCCAATACATAGTAACAATTTTTCTACAGTTTTTTTTTCTAAAACTTAATTTTTTTCCAACGTAAGTTTTTCAGTAACTTTTTTCTTAAGCTTTTCTTATTATGGCAGTTTAAAGTCCGAGTTTATTCAGGAGTTTTTGTAGGTTCAAATTATACGATGAAGCTCCGTGTAAAGTGTGCCCAGCACGCTGCGTGTACGTGTAGGTTCGAACTCGTCTGAGCATTGCGTCTATCACGTGCTGTCGATACTTGCTCGACGTCTGCCGACACAGTTCCTCGTCGTGGCCGCGCTGATCGCGGCGTTCCTTCTGTTCAACTGCGTCTACGCGCTCATCGTGAACCGGCGTCAGATTACCAGTCGAGTTAGCAACCAGCTGACGACGCCTCGTGCTCTCAACCCACGCCAGCAGCAGCAGCAAAAGTCGAAGACAAGTGGTGGCGAGGAGACACGACCGCTGCTGACTGCAACAACTCCGCAGCAGCAGCCGCCAAAACCACAGCAGCCATGACTGTCCACTACTACTACAGGGGAGGGGACAGTAGCGTCGTGTTAGGTGCTATGGAAGGGGGCCAATCGTTTTTCCACATCAAATTTTAGCTTGTTGGAAATTGTTCTGCTTATTGGAAAGTTTTTACTTCCAAAAATTCAAATATTCGGGCTGGATGTCTGTTTGGAAAAAAATTTGAAGGGAAAAACAAAAATTATTTTAAGCATCGATACTTCCTCTGACGGAAAATTACAACTTCTTGCTTCCAATTTTTTTAACCCGCGACGCTGATGGATAAGGTCGTGCATGGTTTTGTGTAAAAGGAAGTGCTGCACGAATCTTACACTATACGCTATGCTGCTGTTTGTTTCCTGCATTTGCGTTCTTATTGCTTGGTTCACTTTCGTGGAAAAAAAAACGTTTTCAGTTTTCACTTTTCACTTTTGACAACCGGCGGCACTGCTGTGTCAAAGACGCTAACTGCGATGGTCTGAGTGCCGTGTCGAAATACTGGTAAACTGAAAAACTAACAATAATATATAAATAGGCAACAAGCGTGTTCGGTAATTATTGATAAACGAACGTAACATTTCAGACCAAGATCGCAATGAGTGATCAGTACGATGTAGTTCCGGAACCGTTAAGCTAAAGCCTTAACGGCTAGTCTAAAGCCTTAGCGGCTGGCTTAGCGGTTTAAACCGCTAAGCCGTTAAGCTATCTGCGGTCCGGACCGCTAAGTCGCCGCTAAGGCTCAGCGGTCCGGACCGTTTAAATGTCTGTCACTGGCAGGCCCGACGAGAGAGGGGAAGATGTAGGGGGTAAGTTACCCCGGCCCCGCGACGTTTTGGCTCCCCACCGTCGCTCAAAAATATAAAATACACCAGAATGTGCCATTTTCAAAAGCAAAGCAAAAAAATCTAAAATTTTCTCCCCAAATGGGCCCCGCGAGAATGTTTTCTTCCCCGGGCCCAGTTGTGGCTCTCGACGTCTCTGGTCACTGGTAGTATTTTTGAGACCCAAAAGCAACAGCCTTTACGTGATTTGTAACGACATACAATAAACTACCGTTTTCCCATGAAGTCACATTAGTAACTCGTATATTACACTGCAGAAATAAGCGCAGTAGGCCTACAATCGCGTCATTATGTCATTATGTAAAAAAGTTTAGCTAATGGCTAAAAACATGTAACCACGATATACCGTGCAAAGTACAAACACTAACTCCAACCAATGATTGTCAATCTAATGCTCATTGTCATGCTCGTTAATATTCGTTAATATTTTTCGTTAAACCGCTAAGACCTCTAGCTTATCGGCGGCGGCGGCGTGGTACCTTAGCGGTCCGGGACCGCTAACTTAACGGTTGGTTGCGGTCCAAAGCCTTAACGGCGGCGGCGAACGGCGGCGGTTCCGGGGACTAATACGATGCTGCGCTGTGTTAGAACCATCTTTTTGGATGTCTGGCCTGTTGAACGATGTGTTTGTTTTTGGCCTTCCGGTCATAGTTCACCCACAGTTTTCACGTTTTCTTCAGATAGGCCTACGTGTGCGTTTCTGTCTGCCGTTCTCGTGTCTTTAGTCGGTGCTTCCTAGCTGTTTCGTTCAAGGTCATCGATGTTGATAAATCTAAAAAGCCCGTCGTCAGTGAGCAGCATGTCTGTACATATCTGCAACCTTTTTCACACTAGACGAGCCAATAGCAGCAAAGTCATGTCTTTTTAAGGGGGTATCCCTCTTTGACGCCCTAGTTCGAGGGAACCCCCTTACTCAAGGGCACGAAATTTTGTCCTGATAAACTAGAGTCCGTGCAACCGCCCACAGTGAAGATCTCGTGATTCTAGCTTGCGTCGTTTTGACACAATACCGCAGTGTGATGGACAGACAATCGGACAGACAGACGGACAGACAGACGCCTGCAGGCCATGGCCAAGACGCGCGAAGCATTCTGCAATCGCGCGTAAAAATTATTATTTATAACAATATTGTTTGCTTTTGTGTACAAAGACTAGAGAATGTATCGAAAATTATTTTAATTAAACATAAGTTAATTTACATATAAAAATTACTAAACAGTAATTGTTCCAAAGATAAGTTGTTGCTTATCGTGATTTTTGAATCTCTAGTTCACAAAGTAGTGTAGCGACACTGTTGAAGCGTGCTGAAATATTTAATAACCGTTTATTGCCAATAATCCACGGAGTGTGGCAGTGAAAGCAAATGACAATCGGTTAATATTTGGCGAAGGTATGAAAATGAAAAGTGTAGCGTTTTGGGACACAGTGTAGTTTTTCTATGAAGCGCGCCATTCTGTAGGTGCATGGCTGGGGGTACGGTACGTTGTAGCCTCTATGACAGCATTGCATGAATGGATGTTGACGATCAATGGACGACAACAGAAGACTTGCCACACGTGTCTCGTCGCTTATCAATACATTGATTTCTTTATCGATCGCTGGCATTCACTGCTAACGTATTATCTGTACGCATAAGTGCGTTGCTATCAGCAATACGTAGGCCCAATTCGGCAACATTTATTTCGCAAGTGTTGACATGCTTATTCGCCATAATTCTCAGGAAACATAGGCCCTAGTCATACCGATGCATTCTGAGTGATGTTTTCTAATCTAAAAAGCGCCGGTTAATAATGCATTAATGCTGCGAGATTGCAGCTGCAGCTGTTGACAATAAATTAAATACAAGTCGGAGATCTATCACGATATTACTGTACTCTAGCTGCAGAAGCACAAAAATCATTTCTCGAAATGCATTTTACGTTTCCGTTTGCGTTTTCGGGAATTGCGTGTCACCATCGATCTATAAATATTTTAATCCGTGCTGCGAACGATAAACATGATTTTGCACAGCACTGGCTTTCCGGAAGCACAAGCTGACGCACTTCACAACGCCAGTAAACAACTCGTTAGTGACCGTTACAGTTCGTGTGCGCGTGTCAGGCGGTCAACGCGAAAGTTAAAGAAGTGAAATTAAAGATGAAATTAGTTATTATGGGGATTGCTGGCAGCCAGGATTGGCTGCGGCAGTCATGTAGGCATGGGAAGCTCATCTAGTGCGCAATCACGTAATTCCACCACAAGTTCGCAGTCAGATAATACTGTCAGACCGACAAAGCAACTGCCGTCTGGGAAATCCAAAGAAGTCCAGCTCGTGACGCCGGCTCAGCCGGGCGGCGCTGTGTCGACTGGGGGTGCTCCAGCTTCCAGTTTAACGCCTGCGAGCGCCATGGCACATCCAGACAGCTTACAACGAGAGAAGTCATTCGGATTTTCTGCAGCTCAGCCTACTTACACAGTACGTTGATTTACATATGCTTAAAAGAATATCGATTTCTGTACGCAGTGTTAGGAAAGCTTTGAGGCCTTCACCAGGGTCCCACAATCAAGGTCTGAGTTGGATTCCCAAGTGCACGTTTACTGTGAGTTTTTAGTTAAATCTGGTGATGACAGTGACACTGACTTCTGTAAAAAATTGTACCTGCTACATGAATAAGCAAAATGAGTATCAGTTTTCTTGCTGAGTAATAATAAATGGTGATTGTGAATGTAGTCGGTATAGCTGCCTGTAGGAAAACAGTTCAGCATTAGCAGCGAAGGAAAGTGATGCCAGTAGACTTTAAATTTCCAGTGATTTCCAGTGTAGGCCTATTATAATAATGTTATCATATTTGATGTGCATATCATAGTACAGTTTCAGAGATTGGCATAGAAAATGCGAGAATTTGAGCATTTTTTATCACTGGGTTCCTGGCATCACCCACTTTTTGTTAAAAAATACACCCCTGAGTGTAATTGCAGTATTATAGAAATTGTATCATTGTAGATCACAGACATTGATAATGTACTGGCGATGAGTTGCATAAATTAAACTGTTGCAGAGTGAAAATGGTCGAGTTCTGGAAACATTTTTTCATCAGAATCAAACCTGCAGCTACAGATGTCTTTTCAGTAATGGAAAACGATACTTCTACGACAAAAAACGACAGGTGTGCATAATACAAATGCAATGCAGCCACGTTTTACATTTACGCTAGATGCCAACTCAAGCGTTTCTACTTCTCGTTCGGTTACCATGTTTGAGGTCATTTTTGAGGTTAATGTACCATATATTACTTACTTACTTACTTAGAAGGAGGCATTGCTTGGTGGTGCAGCAGTAGGTCATCGGACTTGCAATCAAGAAGTCGTCAATTCGATTGCTGGTCGGGTTGTTATTACTATCAAGTAATCATTGCTATTGTGTGGTCCATCATTTTCTGGTCCTGTCAATTAAGCACCATATTGTCAACTCACAGTGTTATCTGATTTACGCATTAAGCATCTCTCTGTAACTATGCTGGCTGTTAATTGTTTGATTAAACTTGGGTTAAATTTTCGTTGCAGTAATGTTTTGCTGTCGTTGTGATGTTGCACAGGACTGGATTCCTTTTCCAAAAGAATGGTTGAGTCAAGGCATCATTGTTATTGATAAGGAAAACTGCACTGAAGATGATGTATTGATGACATTCTTAGTTATTTTTTAAACATATCTGCTATTAGTAATTAATTACTTCACTGAGAAGTCTAAGTATGTCAGTGTTTGGGTTTTTTCACGTTTTTAAAGTGTGCTATATTGCAGTCGTCTTAAGTGGCTGCATTACATGTCTTGCCTGTTCATTTGTCCGTCTGTCCTATGTCTTTGTTCATCTGTCATTTATGTCTCAAAAACAAAAAAAGTGTAAAAAAACAAAATTGTTGGTGCTTTTGGCTGGAGTAACGATGCATCAAAGAACAAATGTCAAAACCTTAAAGAAAATGGCGCATATTTTGCGGTTTGTCTCGATTTATTGTCAAATGCCAGCCGACGTGAAAGTAAACTTTTGGTTGAAAATCAAAATTAGTAAGTGCTGCAGGTGCATAGGTAGGCAGACGGCCGTGTAGCGTTGCCTTAGTACATATATCAACTAAGAGAA
>Ga0209367_1010367_pt1 | contig 12507 bp, 11 predicted proteins | sample WorMetLIZISLAND2_FD_187412 | JGI IMG/M metagenome (GOLD analysis project Ga0209367, IMG submission 187412) | Marine gutless worms symbiont microbial communities from Max Planck institute for Marine Microbiology, Germany - Olavius geniculatus... ... | reverse complement strand
TGCGCTAAAGCAAACGAAGAAATTTCAGAACAACGAATATTTACTACACTAAGTCAAGACTCAAGACAGTCAATGTCAACTACTTAGTGCTGAAGTGCGAGACGTAGCAAACAGCAACATCCGTACAAAAGCTGCTGATAAAACTCTTTAATTGTCATAAATCAAACCAAAAAAGCACTAAAATTCACAAAAAATCACGGATTTCACAGAAATTGGCGTTTTTCACGGAAGAAGGCCAATTTCACGGAAAATGTCACGGCAGTGAAATCGTGAATTAAGTTGGTCCCTAAGTATTAGGCCTACACCTGTACATCATTTTGTATGCTGCAATGATTTGCTCATATATTTTTCCTTGCTGTGGTTTTTAATTAAACCCACCATGTTGAAAATGTAATGTTTATTTGATTTAAATGCAGAATATGTGTATGTTATTTTGTCCATGTCAGCCAACCCATTTCAGAGTTTTCACATTTGAACTGGTGGTGACCTTGATCTTCCAAACTTAACCTAGTCAGTTTATCTTTGCCAGTTGTGATAATGGTTTGATGAAATTCTGTTGACTTAGAAGTCATTATGATAACAAAGTTTTTTGGAATGCTGGGATGGATGCTTGCACAGATGAATGACCAGAAAATGTAATGCCTCTGCTGATACCTGTTGGGGACGAATAAACAAAATCTATTGGCACAAAAAATCTGCAAAAGGTCCCAAAGTTGCTGAATGCTGCCCAGTGGATGCCAGCAGTTTATGGTGGAAAGAATTTGTGGAACAATTATTGGTGGAGTGTGATAGTGTATGTGCATTGTGCATGAGATATTTTTTATGTATTAGTATCATGTATTGTTGTCGAAATTGTTTTCTCTATGCTCAGTACTCAGTAATATGCTACCTGTACAGTGCATCAGCTTATTGCAGATAGACAATTATTATTTATATATTTGTAAAATATTTGAAACAGATGCTATGGTGCTGGTACTGGTGCTGGTTTGGCTATGCGATACTGTGTTGATTAGAGAATTGCTGGTTGTTATTATTTCATGATTGTTTATTATTTTTTTTTTGGATTGTTGGATATTATTAGATGTAGATTTGTTCTCATTTTGTGTATGGTTTAACATTATGCAGCTGTACAACGTCTAGAGATGGTCACTGTATGTTCAGGATGAAGATGTGAAATTAATTTTTTGGGTATCATAAATACAAATTGTGCAACAAAAACGTAAAGTTTGGATTTTTGAGTTTTTGTAAAAAAACTCAGAAAAATCTATTTTTTCTTCAAACCACTTTTCTAGTCTTGATCACTGTTGACTTTCTGTGTTAATGGAAATACAGTAGATAATAGGTAAGCTGATGTGAGTCTTATGTGGAATAGTTATCTCATAGATAAAATTTGGCTACATTTTAATTTTACAAGCAATAAAATGTTTTAACAGCAAAGACAATCTTTATTGATACTACACTCTGTCCCAAAAAACGTCCCACTTTTTATTGTCCATATTATCATATCTTTGCCAAATGTTAATGAATTTTCAAAATTCTTTGACTAACGCATTTGATGGACAATAACAATAAAGCAGTTATTGAATATCTTACCACACACTTAACTGTACAATATTTGTGATTTGTAGTAAAATACAGAAAGCAAACAGTTAGTAGTTCTTAACGTATAGAGTTTGACTTATGAACAGTTTCATAGTAGTTAGGGACAACTGATTTTACATGTTCTTTCATTCTGACTTTAGAAGCAAGCTCTCGTTCCCGTTACCACCGTGACACTAACTGCCTGAATATGCCACTTTTTGAGCTGACCGTTGAGCTGAAGGCATAGTCTGGCTGTTTGCTACAATGTGTTTGTCGTCTTTGGGTAACAGATGTGTACCCTAACTAACAGGTAGGTCTTGAGAAAAAACTTTTTGCACGACTTATTAGCCCTGTGCCAAGGCTCTTTGCGTGCAAAATTTGGGGTTGGCAGTGCAAGGGAATTATTTTTAAATTTGGGGTTGAACGACAGGGTAGGAAAAAAGTTTTCAAGGGACAGCTAGCCATATCTCAGAAACGATGAGAGTTATCTGGCCAAGGTTGCTATTGCAGTAAGCACTGATACGAAGTCGCATAAGCCCTTTTACATGACACAAAAATCACTGACCTTAGATGACCTTAAAAATTATTACGCATTTTGCCATGCCAATCGTGCGGTATTGTAGCTTTATGGTAAGTCGTAATGGGTTGGCGATGGTGCCGTTGGACAAAGCGATAACGAGTTTCTATAAAATGTCAATAGTGACCAATTAAAAACGTCTCTATGTGCAGCGGTTTAGTCTCAGTTTTCAATGCAATGTTTCAATCTTTTAGTTGCCGTGTTTCTTGCTTGTTAGATTTATCAGTTCGTCACTCTCGATCTACTTTTCGACACAGCAGGAATTCCGGGAAGTTTGTGAATAGAATGTTATCAGTGATTTGGTAGTAACGCAGTTTATTGACTAAAATACTGCTGAGTGCTGGCGAAGCATAAAATTAGTATAGCTTGAGAGTTATACTGCATATTGAACTTTTATTTTGTAATTGAATAGCACTTGTTGCATCTCGTATAAGGGGGATTAGCGGACCGCAAACGTAAGTGTTATTGTCAATGTGGATCTGCACTGACAAATGACTGATAAGTCTATAGCAAATCTGACACTGATATTTCTATACTGTCTCTCGAACTGTCTCAGCTCAGAATTTAAATGTAAATACATAAGGTGAGAAAAATGAACCACAATCAACATATTTTAATTACACAAGTTAAAAAAATACAGAAATAAATCTAATTCATTACACCACATTGTTGACCAAAATGCAGCACCAAAAAACACTAGATAAGTCAATAGCAAATCCGACGCTGATATTTCTATACTCTCTCTCAAACAATGTGCGTTACTTGCAGCCTGTGCAGAAGAAGTACCCCCTAGGTTTTCAAGAAATGCTGACACATGAATAATGCAACCATGACAGGCATTTTTTTGTTTTATGTTGTTACACTGGAGACTTGAGTTAGAAATTCTATCTTGTGCAATTAGTTGCATTTGCAGTAATTATTCTTTTATTCTACTTAATGCAACAGTTCACGGTTCTTTACAATGTTGGATGTTGTTGCAGCATGTGCAAATGCTTGTGTACGGCAGACAGGCTGCATTTGATGCCACCGTTCAAACACTGGAAGCACACTATGCCCGCACTGTTATGTTGCAGATAAGTAAGCTCTCATGCTGAAGAAGTCAATATATCACAATGCTTTACCGGGATGTGTTGAGAATAGTGGAAGTGTTTGTATTATTATTTGCTGTGGCTCGTGCATCTGACCAAGCTGGAGCTTCATCATGTTTGCATACAAAGATAGGTTTTGAGTCAAATGGATTTAGTACTTTCGAAATTCCTTCAAATGCACCATCAGGTATACCATTGTAGTAGTTTATTTGTTTATGTGAAATTTATCTTGTTTAACCAGACCGTTAAATTTCATGTATGTGTAACGTTGTGTATTGTTTTGCTAAGTTATGTTAAGTCGTGTCTATTCAGTGTTTAAATGTTCAAACTTGGAATCTCAGCATGACAGAAATGTATACTTTTTGATTTGAGTAGGAAACTATGTTTGTGTATCCCCACAGTGCAGGAGTAATTAAACTGTGCTTATTTAGCTGCTATTAGTTGTTGAGACTTAAGTTTATGACTTTGACTTACGTGCCTGTGATTTGCGGATGTAAATGAATTGGAGCTGTCGAATTAAAGCATTAACATAACCTGTTAAAGAATTAACGCCGGTTGATTTTTTTGACACGCATAAAAGAAATTAACACACATATGTAAATTTACTAAGTTCTGTGAAGCATGAGTTCTAATATTCCATTAAACTACAGTTATTTGACGATCAAATAATACTCAAGTTATATTCAGGGGATTAAAATTGTCTTGCTGCCATTCCATCACTGATGACATTGTCTTGCAACACAACCCTTTGCTCATCGGTCATCATTCCAGTCACCATCTCAATGTAGTCCACGCACAATATCAGCAGTATTAATGATGCATTTATTAACACTTTAACGCATGCGTTTAGATTATAACGCTTCGACAGGTTTGAAGTGGATGTTTTTTTCGTGGTTGATTGATGAATTGAAAGTAATTTGTTTGCAGATAGGAGGCTGACTGTCTGCTCCGGAGTCAGTACTTGCTGTACACTCGACATGGAATTATATTTAGTCAACAAGACACATCAGCAATTTCATGACAGAGTGGTGAATACAATGAGAAAACTGCAGCAGCTCTTTGCTAATGTGTCGTCCACATATGATGGTATGTTCAAATTACAGCGTTCAGTGGTTTATGCCTTATCATGAAAAGTCTTCTGAACTTTCTGTATATTTTTGTTTTTCAGTACAATTGCAGTTTGTAAATAACCACTCTATTAGTATGTTTATTTGCCGTAAATTGCCCTTTTCCTGTAATGTTTTGTGCTCTTTATCGACTGCAGTTGTGCTGTTTTATTATGCAAGTTCCAACACCATTAGATGGTGCCCAAGGTGTGTTTTGTGTTTTTTATGTCATCCATCTGTGCATTTTCTTTGTGATTTTTATTGAACGCATGGACAGATTATCATGCATCTGTTGTCAGAGAAAGGTGAAATGGTTGTATGTTCACTATTCAGGTCAAATGGTGAAAGGCTGAAGCACTATAGTATACAGATTGATGCCATGCATCAAGTTCTAATTACATATATTTATTTTGACATTAAATTTATTACGAACACTTATTTTGTCACTTGCATATTAGTTTACGTGTTATGTGATCATGCAAATCATATGAAATATCAAAATTCAGTTACTGTATGTTTTGGTTAAGTGTAAGAATTAGGCATCGATGCATTATGATATTAATGAATCAGTTGTAATTAATGATATTTCGATATTTCGATATTTAGCGACATCATTTTTTTATCATCTGCACACTTGCATGTAATTATTATATGCATATTAGCAGAATGATGCTACAGTGCACTTAATACGTTGTTATGCCTTATGTTATATCTTGCTGTGGTATTTCTGTGCAGATTTCTTTGTAAGCCTCCTCGACACTTCATTGGTTGAAATGCACTCAATGCTCGTAAAGAGATACGGTCTTCTCTATGAGCAGAATTCACAGTTATTTCTTGATCTCTTCCATGATTTGCAAACTTACTTCAAAACTGGTTCAGTCGATCTCTCCGATGCCTTGGACATGTTCTTTGAGTTGTTGTTCCAGAGAGTGTTTTTGCTGTTCAACACGCAGTACATATTTGATGAGTCCTATGAGGATTGCGTTGCTGACAACACTAAGGCCGTTGCTCCGTTTGGTGATATCCCTCGTCATCTTGCCACTGAAGTTAAACGCTCATTCGTTGCAGCTCGGATGTTTGTTCGTGCACTTGAATTCGGCCGTGATGTTGTGGCTGATATGATGAGAAAGGTACAGTCAGGTATTTGCTGCATATTATTAGGCTGAATTGCTCCTTCAGTGCAAGCATTTTGCCCTATTGTTACACACATCTACGTAGCGTGATCCGTCATCTGTCATCTGTTGTTTGTCTGCCACAGTCGTGTCTCGTGCTTAGATTGTTCAACAGCTTTAGGTGTTATTTGGCAGGTACTCTTATGGAGTCGAATGACACATTGTGATAGATGGGGATCCCTGACTGCAAGCTAAAATGTACTATTGCTTTTGACTTATAAGGAAAGATTTATGATTCACCAGGTGGCAGCATTAATGAGTAATTTTGCTTCTTACCAAACTACCTTGGTGCTTGTTTATCTGTTCTTCATAGCGATAGAAGGGCTTCTGACCAGCACAGCTGGAGAGCTGCAAAGAAGGCTGATATCGCAGCTGGGCATGTGTAAGATTTGTGAAGGGATTTAATAACGTTAGAAGCATCTTGTAAAATAGTTTTGTGATCATGTTTAATTTATTTTTGCGTAAAACAACTACCACTATGAACTTGAGGTAAATATATGCTAGTGGTAATTCATGTTTTCATCACACTATAACAAGTGTAAACCGAACAGTTAATGTCCACAGATTTAGTTGATGCTGTTTAAGATTTCTGTCTGTTTTGATTTACTTTTTAAATAATTTTATCTGCTTGGATTGTAAAATTCGTTTATGCTGTTAGTTTATAATCTCTGTGCATTATACATCAAATAACATTGCTTGCATTAGGTTGGACTTATCATTACTGCTTTTTTGTACTATATGATTGCTATCATTAAATCATTATTACTTTTTATTAGCGCTGTCAAAGTATTAATTTTTTAAACATGTTAACGGATTGCGTTAATTTTTTTAATGCATGCATTAACGCGTTAACAACGCATATTGTGGGTGGTCTTCATCGCAAGGGTGAGTGAAATGAAGCCCGCGAAGTCATGCCTGTGTTGCAAGATCGTGACAATAGTGATGGAACGGGAACAAATTTTTAAAATTATTTTAATATTATTCAGTTGTCAAATAAACGTACACCGTGGGCCATAAAAAATGTGCCACTTTATTTTTGTCTATATCTTCGCCAATTGTTGACCAGTTTTCAAAATTCTTTCATCGACACACTCTGCAGACAATTTGCAATAATGTGACTATTATATATCCCACCAAATGGTAAATGCATTTCTACACTACCTTGTGAAATATAAAAGTAAGCAAAAGCTAACGATAATAACAAAAATTTAGGTAAATGAAAAAATGCTTCAGACCAACATTGCGATGATCGATTCGTATGACACTAGAACGTGTTATACCCACACCGTCTATTGTCATATAGACCATTCACTGCAATGTTGGTCTGAAGTGTTTTTTCAATTTTACCAAAATGTTTGTTATTATTGTTATGTATGCATATTTCATTGATATTTTAGTGAAAGAATTTTGAAAATTGGTCAATAATTGGCGAAGATATGGACAAAAGTAATGTAGCACGTTCTTTTGGCCAACCCTGTAGTTTTATGGAATATTTGAACTTTTGCTTCACAGAATTAACTGAATTTACATATGTGCATTAATTTTTTAACACGCCTTAATTCTTTTAATGCACGTTAATCTTTTAACTATTAGCTATATACTATTATTTTTTTATAAAAAATAATTTTTACAATCGCACTATGAAAGGAGCCCATGAAACAGAACTTATCTGAACAGTTATCCCAAGACCAGTCTTAAAATCAATTTTTTATGCACGTTAATTCTTTAATGCATTAATTCAACAGCTCTACTATATTTCTTCTAATGATGGTTGTATTGTATTTTGAATGGGCTTTTTGAAACATCTTTTCTCTGTTGTTGCTGATTTTTTTGATTTTGAAATGAAAATATCACGTTTTACACTTTTTATTATAAAAAGACAGTTAGCATAGTGAAGAAAATAGACTAAATTTTAGCTTCAGAACTGGTCAGACATACAGTCACAACTTCAGAGAGTTGCAATGAATGATACGTTGTGCTGCGTATGGCTGCAGCTGGATCTGCTGATATCTGATCAGTGCGGTCGAGATCTGATGATACTCTACGGTTGTCAGTATTGTCATCCGGCTTCAGTGATGGTGCCTTGTCGCTCGTCTTGCTTCGTCGTTGTCGATCAATGTTTTGCTGGACTCGCTGTTTTCAGTGAACAGTGGGACGTTTTTATCAGTGAGTTTTTTATGTCTTTATCAAATTCATCTGGAGTTTTTAAAAATTATTTGTATTTATTCCACATAGTAGACCTCAGCTAGCTACCCGTCTTTTTATTTAAAGTGTACATAAATTTTTGCATATCACATCTTTCTAGTGTCTACAGTTTGACATTTTTAGTTTTGCACTTCAATGTTAACCTGTGTTTTCTAAACTATACTGTTATGTGGATAGTTTTTTATGCATTTTTAGATTATTGTTGTTTGAACGGTAGTTACTTTGGTGGCTTGGTGTCTCAGCGGTTATGGCGTCGGATATGAGATTGAAAGGTCCACGCCTCCACGGTTTAATTCCCAGCTAGTGCACTACCAAGTAACAACTCTGGGCAAGTTGTTCACAACTACCTGCCTGTTTAGGTTGTCGACTCGTAACTTTCAGGTTATGGTTCGATTCTCGCTGCCGGTCATTTGCAAGCAACCTTGAGCAAGTTGCTAACTTACTGCGTGTTCAGGGCAACTCAGCCTCTTACCCTCCATGGGATGGGAAATGAGTAGTAGCTGATTGGGGCAGTGGTATGTCTGCTAGCTGCAGACCGCGGGTCCATTTGTTTGTTTATGCGGGCAGTGGATGGCCACATAGTGCGCTGTGGTATCATAAGCTCATGCCAATCAGCTGCCACTTTGTTGATTGTCAAAAGCACTTCTGGCCACGAGTTTGTCTCATGTAAGAAGTGCTATAGTAAGTACAGGACATTACCTTTATCTTTACCTTTACTTTGCTTGGTGTATGTTGCTAAATAAGTTACTTAAAATTTATTGAAAGCAATGATCTACTATATTTCAGATCAGCATTTGATTTTTTTTGCAGGAGAGCTTGTGCTGTTGGCAGTGAAGTTGGAAGGACCGTTGAATATTGAACGAGTTGTCGCACCTATTGAATCTAAACTGTCAGATGCAATTGCAAACTTTCAGGAGAATTCTGTCTTGTTTTCGTCAAAGGTTTTGAAAAAGATTTATTGATTATATGTGTGTAATAGAGTCAGCTGTTTTGTAGTTTATTATCAGCAAAGTAAAATAGTTATTTTTCATACACAATTGCACATGAGTCCTGTTGCAAGTGCCATTTAATGCTTGTTACATACTTACACGGTTAACAAACAAATGTCGGCACTATAATTGTATGAAATTTTTTTTGTATAATTTAAACATCTTATTTGCTTAATTTGTTATGTGCTGGTAATTCCATTATACATGTAGTTGTTTGAAGTGAGTAAATGTTCTATAGCTGAAACACTATATTTTTATTTTTTTTTTGGTTGATTAGTCGTCATTGATTGAGCTGATGGGCCGTGGTGTGTGAACAACTTGCCCAGGGTTGTTAACTGACAGTGGAATGGTCGAAATCATACCTGTGACCTCGTTATCGTTGAGTTTGACATTAAACTATTAAGCCACACTTATTAATGCTGTAGATGATTGTACTCTGCACAGAATAGTGTACTGCCAGAATTTTATTGTAGCAGTGGTTTAGTGCCAGTAATTAGAAACTGTTTGACATGTACGTTGAAGGTGTTTGAGATATGCGGTCAGCCGTCAGTGGGTCGTCGGCGCAGGCGTCAAGCTGAAGTTGTTGGTCGTTCAGCACGTAGGACTGGCTCGTTGGCCCGGTGGCCGGTCGTACGTGGACAGACTGATAATGACGACAGTTCAAACATTCCGCTGCACAGTGCTGGAGTTGCCGACATAGTTCACAGGATACGATTAGTCGTGAATACAACGCTCGGATTCTGGAGCCGGTTGTCGCACAACGAGTGCTCCAACTTCACTCTGCAGTCTTCAGACACCTGCTGGAATGGCACTCACTTCGGACGGTACGTACGAACTTTCTTGCATAGTTGCTAGTATTGGTTTACCTTTATCTGGAACTTTTTTCACCATTCTGTTGTTCCGTTGTTTGTAGTTTGCCAGATCTCATGCATTTTAGTTACCATTCGTTTTCAGTGGTTTGTCAAAATGTCGTATGAGTGGGTCACCAACAACTAATCAGTAATGTGTGACCATCTTTTTGTTAGAGCCCGGTTGACCATTGCCATTTGCCCATTTCTGTTGAGGTTGTAACTTGGGGATGCTGATTTCTGTGCGAGTTAGAACGATAAGTGCTTTATTGCGTTGTTTTTGTTGAACGATGTCATTACGTTTTGAATGCATTAGTAGTGGGAAAGTACAGCCAGCAGGTGTGTGTTTAGTAGGGCCCACAGTTTTCCGCGGGCCACGGAATTTTGAGCCGTGCCATGGAATTTGCCGTTTTCCGCGGAATTTTGATATTGCCGCGGAATTTTACAGAATTTAAGAAATGACCGAAGATTAGTACGATCATCGGCTTTAAACTAACTATATCACGGAGAAAAATCAAACTGTACTGCCTATAACTCTGTCCCTACTAATAATTACCATCGTATACGGCACAATCGTAAATGAACACAATGCGACTAATTGACAAATTGCACTTTGGAAAAAAAGATCGATAATTTCCTTTGTATGTTGCTAGCATAACTGAGCACCATGCCACCATTCAAGGACTGATGTTTTTTAAACACAATAATGCTTAGTTTACACACAAACGGAAGGCCGCGGTAAGCTGCGGAATTTGGACGATTTTGCCGCGGTGAGCCACAGAATTTTCGAACTGGCTCGCGGAATTTGGCAAAATTTATTGCAAAGAACTGTGGGCCCTAGTGTTTAGTTTTGTTTACGGCGATCGTTTTCTTGCATTCGTAGTGATTGCTTGATGGACAACAATTGTTAGTCACTGCTGCTTGTAATATTCCATTTTTACTTTTATCAGCCAATTTTTTGTCATTACTCCAGGTTAGGCTGGGTCAAAAAGTGACATAAAAAGTTGATCGAAGCCGAACTTTGTACATTCAGGTTGCTGTTCTTGTGACATGTAGCTGCAGCACACTACGTTAGTGTAGTTGGTTTAGTGATGATTATGCTAGATGAGTTAACTAAATCTGTGCAATGGTTATATACCATCCGAAAAAAAAGTTTGCAGTATTTTTCACTCAAATTCAACAAAAATAGCCATCAGTGGGCCGTATTTTTCATAATTTTTGGCATTAGTGCATCTTACTAATAATGTGTAATAAGGAACTTGTCCCATGTATTGGTGTATCACTGTGTAGTACATTGGTGGCATGGCGTACTGGTAATGCGTTGAGTCAAATAAACGAAGTTACTCTACAGCGAGCCCGGTTAGTACTTGGATGGATGACTGTCCACGGTACGAAGCCAAGCCAACTGGGTCGACTCAGCCTTCTACCCTCCGTGGGCTGGTAAAATGAGTACTGGCAGTGGTTACAGGGAAGAAACGGCGAGTTCTGCGTAACAGTAGGCCCTGTGGCCAGGACTGCTGATATACCAACCCAGTCGGTAAAAGGCGCTGGCTGTTAATTAGAGCCGGCCATCCGACCGACTTGGGTTGTATGCTAGCTTAACTGGGTTTAACCCTCGTCAGCTCAACGCGCCAAAAGGGCTTCCTCGCAAAGGACCTAGCTGTCTATGCGAAATCTTCCTTTTCTTCTGTGTAGTACAGGTGTAATTATTAAAAATGTCGTTGTCACTGTACCTGTTGCTAGTGGTGACTTGTCATTATCTGTCGGTGTCAGTGATCATGCGACTCAGTCCTCAAGCTCTGTCATTCATCAACAGATGTTTCTCCTCATTGCTGTCAATAACAAGCTGAGAAAGAATCGGCTTGGCCATGATGACTGGATCAAAGGTTTTACTGTACATGCTACTGCTGTTGCTGTTTTATTAATGTAAACAGACTATTTTAATTTAATTTTATCAAGCAAACTAATTTAATTTAATTACTATCTGGTTGCATGTCATTTGCCATTTGCTTATATGGCATGGGAATTTTGATGAAACTGCAAGTTACCAAGTGGCATGTTTAGTTCCAAAGGTTCCACTGTTCTAGGCTCAGCATAATTGGTAGCCATAATTGGTTCTGGAACACTTGATATAATATTCAGAGCTAACAGGCTTATTTTGTAGATGTCATCTGTTTAGTAAGTAGGTTAACAAGTAAAGCTCTGCTGACGCAAACAGGAACGCGCAACAGCGGTGCACCGTCGTACGCTAGTGATGCGTAGACTTCATCCATAGATCTCTTCCGTACAGCGTTTGGCTAGTTTCACAGAAGGCCCAGTAAAACAATCATTCACCAGATGGTGCCAGACGCCCTATGACTAAATATGTAGGGCCTAAGCTTATAGTGTCTTGCTTATACTCACCAGATGGCGCCACTTTCTCGCTCTGGCAACGCCGTATCGGCTGGATGTCGCAGATTTTCCCTACCCCCTTTCATTAAGCGCCCTCGTTCGGGGCGACCCCCTTCGAATTTATGAATAAGCTTTACGGTTCTGAAACTAGAGTCTTCCAGGCAGCCGACGGTGAAGATTTGGTGATTCTAGCTTGCACTGCTTTTGACTGATCCACCCATGTGACACAGATGGATGGACGGACAGGCAGAATTGTGATGGCTAAGACACGCTACAGCAGTAGCTGCTGTTGCATGTAAAAATGGTAATATATAAACCACGTATAAGCTTTATCTGTACAGCATTCTTCAAAATATCATTAATTGTATTAGTTAATTTTTTTCAATTTTTTTGTACCCTTGGCAGTAAAGATCCCGGGGGTTATAAATACAATACAATACAATACAATGAAAAATTTGCACTCAAAAACTGACAAACACACTGTCAGTTTAATCTAGCACATAAACTAAAAAGAACTGAATTGTTTAAAAGAAAAATGAAATGAGAGATA
>Ga0209367_1010366_pt1 | contig 12508 bp, 7 predicted proteins | sample WorMetLIZISLAND2_FD_187412 | JGI IMG/M metagenome (GOLD analysis project Ga0209367, IMG submission 187412) | Marine gutless worms symbiont microbial communities from Max Planck institute for Marine Microbiology, Germany - Olavius geniculatus... ... | reverse complement strand
TATATTTGACCGAAAGGAATATGCCCAGATAAACCGAATTTCAAGTTGATAACAGTGAAATCACCTTCTATTTTGCACTATTTCAATAGGTTATGCGACTTTACGAAAAATAAACCGGACAGCAGTGATATATTTTGTTGTTTAATTTTGCTATTTGCTTTGGGAAAAGAGCTATATAGATAAGCGGGATAACCATAAGAGCATAGGATTCTTGCAATAAGTCCAAATGATGATTAAATAACTTTGTAAGGTACACTGATAGTTGTTGACAAGAGTATAGTGGTCGCTAATCTAATCTTTTTAAAAGCTTATAATACGTATCCGAGTCTATGAGATGAAAGAAGGCGGATGTCTTGATCAATTTCCTCTCCACCTATTGGCTTGCGGTAGCACCAATAGCGCTACGGTAGTTATAGACAATCCTGAGCTTGGACGTCTTCAAATTAACCCGGTGACTGTAACCGATCGAACAATCATCGTTCTTGGAGAAAATTGGCCATGCCTTAATAACACAAAGAAATTATTAAAGCACCTGGGTGGCGGAAACATTCAATTGCTTATGGCAGATCCCAAGAGACTTCCATTTTTCGACAATTCTGTGCAAGGTGTTGTAACTTTTTTGTCGAAAAAATTCCAAATTGCCCGAACTTATATCAGAAAGGCAACAAAAGAACCTAGTTTTGAAGAACTGAAGCGGATTTTAGACGGGACTGGTTGGAACATTCAAATACAATCCAAATTTATTTTTCGCAGAGTACGGAGGGATGATAAGCGCTTAGGATGCTCAGAATTAGAGCGGTACTATGTCCACCCTTCAACCGGCCATGAGTATTTTGTTACGAAAGTTAGTTGGCCTTATCCATGGCCGCTCAGATCTCTTGAACTTGGAAAAATTACACTCCTTCGGATCGGTTTCGGTTTGGCTCTAAAGCGTTTACAATTACCCTCTTTTTCTAACAGTCTTAGTATTAAGGTTCATTTAAAAGATAAGAGTAGCGGGATTATTGAGAGATTTAATGAATCAATGAAGCGAGAGGTTAATGGTATTTGTTCAGGGAGGTTAAATCAATCTAACTTCGGACTCTACGTAAAATCTAACTGGAATGCAATTCTGTTGCGACTGGATGCAATGGGCGTGATTGTTAAATTCCCTCTTAGTATCACTACATCAGAAAGCTTGAGAAAACATGCCAAAAATGTCAAGTTTTTGCATGCCACTGATAACAAACTGCCAAAGACTGTTATACCAAAGATTGTCGACGAAGGGGTTTTATTGGGTCAAACCTATTGGACCGAAGAGCGGATTGAAGGTCTATCTTCTACAAAACGAAAATGGATTCCCGGTTGGAACAATATGGTTATTGAAGCCGGTTTCAATTTTTTGATGGACCTCCACCAATCCAGCAGCGAACTCGTAAAAATTCATCGCAACCAATTTAACAAACTTCTGGTGCAGCGAGCTGCATCGGTGGAAAAAGTGGTTAGGAGAATAGATCCGTTGTTTGACCTCAGACCTTTACTAAATGCACTATGGAACGTTTTTGGTGATGTAGAAATTCCGCTTGTCCGCACCCACGGCGATTTTTGGCCGGGCAACATAATCATATCTTCGACGGGCAAGTTGAAGGGAGTCCTGGACTGGGATGCTTCTGTCCCTAAGGGGTGGCCACTACTCGATTTACTGCACTTTATCGCTTTTCAGAATAAAAGAAGGGCTTACTGGCATTTTGGGACGGTTGTAACGAAGAAATTATTCCCGGGAAAACTCGCCGCGAGGGAGCGGAAAATGCTCGATGAATACAGTGCCATGCTGTCAATTAGGAAAAGTCACTGGTATGGCTTCGTTACACTCTATTGGCTGGAAACCATCTCGCATTATGTTCAGTTTGAATCCCCTGAAAGGTGGTTGAAGCGTAACGCCATCAATCCGCTTTCATCTATTCTCGGCTACATATAATCCGATATTCATAGACAGGTAAATTGTCCACATGACAAATTAACCTTTGAGTGACCTGAATGATCTTTGGAAGATTCAAAATTGTCTTCAGCTGTATTTACAATATGCATTTGTCAAAGCTGTTTAAAAATCACAACAATAAGAAATAACTTTCACAAATTACTTGATGATCATTTGTATTTTTCTATAACTGACATGAAATGTTACGAATTGTTATATTGATTGATGTTCCATGATTATTGCGATTTAAGCTAGTTTAGCCAAAAATTCTAATATATAAACTCCTAAAATCAATGACTGGAACTAATCTCAACAAATATTACCCCTAATCAAATATTACCCCTAACATAGTGCCGGCGGAGCTATGAGCTAAAGAATCTGAAAAGATCTATCTATTCGGCACTTGCAAAATCTAAACCCAGTATTCAGGGAAAATAAAAATACTTTATCAGGGTAATTCGCGATGAGATCTGTCAGGCAGAATATCCAACTTGATCATGCATTAATATTTTGACCAAGGGGGTGTGGCATGACTACTGAATTATTTGTTTTTTTCGAGAATAAGATCAAGAGGATTATTCATCCTCTCCAGTGGCTTTTAAACCTAAGGTATCTTCTATTGGCTGGCCTATTATACTGTGCCGGCTACGCGCAGACCGGAGAAGCAAATTCAGTTGCATCCTGGTTGCTTGACGAGGGCAGTGGTACGATAGCCGTGGATTCATCTGGAAATAATCACACTGGCGAGTTGTTGAATGGACCTGGCTGGGTGAACGGTCAATTCGGCACTGCGCTGGAATTCGATGGAGCCAACGACTATGTTTCCGTGCCGTCTTCCAATGATTTTGATTTCCGTACCGCGTTTACATTGAGCGCATGGATCAAGCCAGCAACCGTAACAAATAAACAGGTTGTGATATCCAAACAGCTGGATGCGGCTGGAAACTGGACGTCCTTTTCCCTGCGCCTGGAGTCCACCGGTAAACTTCGGGTCAGCCTTCAAAACAGCATTACTGATGATCACCCGGACTGGTTCAGCAGCGATATTTTGTCGCCCAATACGTGGTATCATGTGGTTTTTGCTTGGGAAGTGATTGATGGAACGTCAAATGACGGAAAACTGTACATCGATGGCCAAATCGACAACGGGGGATTTCAAGCGGATGGATACGGTGCCGGCTTCGTCATGGGCTTTAACCCTGGAGGCTCAATAGGGATTGGACGCTACGAATTGGAGACGCCCTCGAGCTACTTTGATGGGCTGATTGATGAAGTGCGCCTTTACGACCGTATGCTAAGCGATGTAGAAGTGTTAGGGTTGTTTTTGGGCCCAACTGACCCTACGCCTCCGTCTGTGCCGCAGGATCTCAACGTCGACGATACCACCGAGACACGAGCGGACCTGAGTTGGAGTGCCTCCAGTGACCCAGAGTCAGGAGTCAGTATTTACAGGATTTATCGGGACTCGATTTTTGTCGGAGCATCTACGACCACGACATTTGCAAACACCGGACTGGAAGAAAATACGACCTACATCTATGAAGTGTCGGCGGTAAATGGCAGCAATATCGAATCCGCAATGAGCGATCCAGTTTTGGCAACCACCTTGTCCGACAGCATGCCACCATTGATCTTATCCGTTGTGGCCTCTTTAAATTCGGTGCAGATCCTCTTTAATGAACCCTTGGAGGGCATTTCTGCAACGAATGTGAACAACTATAGCATTGTTGACAACAATGCCGATAACATCGCCGTGACAGAAGCCGTACTTGGGCCTGATTCACAAACCGTGACGTTAACCACCTCGAATCATATGGTAGGAGCGTCATATATTTTGACGGTAATTTTCGTCGAGGATGTTGCAGGCAATGCGATTGCGGAGACACAGTTCAATTACCAATTGGGTGACGACTTCATAGCCTACTGGAAATTTGATGAGGGCAGCGGCACGATTGCCGGGGATTCATCTGGCAACAGCCATAACGGCGATTTAATCAATGGACCTGCCTGGGTGGAGGGTAGATTTGGCACAGCACTCCTTTTTGATGAATTGATGGAACAAAGAATTCTTATCGGAAATAGTCCCGATTTGAACTTAGGCGACTCGAGTTTTAGCATCGTCCTGTGGATTAAATACGATAATTGTATTGACTGCGATATTTTAAGAAAAGGGAGCTCTGCTACAGCAAACGACTGGTATAAACTAGAAGTAGTTAACAACAAAATCAGCTTTGATCTAAAGACCGATCAAATAGACCCAAACAACACGGCTTTTATCCAAGCCCCTTTTAGCTCCAATGACGGTGATTGGCATCATGTCGCCGGAGTGCGGGACTCAGAACGTGGCATCATGAGTTTGTACATTGATGGAGCCGTTGCTGCCGAACTGACAGATCCTCCCGGCAGTGTATCAAATTCTGCAAATCTGGTAATCGGTAGCAAAGATACTGAAGATGATGATTTTTTAAACGGCACCTTGGATGATTTAGCATTCTACAGCAGAGCCTTGACTCCAGAAGAAGTGCAGGAGTTGTATTCAGATCCCACCGACCTTACGCCCCCGAGTGTACCGCAGGATCTCGGCGTGGATTCCACCACCGAAGCGCAGGTGGATTTGAGCTGGAGTGCCTCGGCTGATGCGGAGTCGGGGATCAGCAGCTACCGGATCTATCGTGACGGAGTTTTGGTTGGCACATCCGTTGTGACGGCATTTTCGGACACCGGCTTGGACCAAAATACGAACTATACCTATGAGGTATCGGCGGTAAACGGCGGCAGTGTGGAATCCGGATTAAGCGATCCGGTTTCGGCCACGACCCTGCCCGAAAGTGTACCGCCGTCGATTGTTTCAGTTATAGCCAGTTTGGATGCTGTTCAGATTGTGTTCGACGAGCCGTTGGACAGCGTTTCTGCAACTGATGTGAGCAACTATGCCATCGACAACGGCATCGTGATAACGGATGCTACGCTTGGGGGTGACTTACAGACTATGACGTTAGCTACTTCTGAGCATATGGCAGGGGCTTTGTATACTTTGACGGTGAGTTTGGTTTCGGATATTAACGGCAATGCCATGCCGGAGACAGCGGTTAATTACCTGTTTGGCGCCGGTCTGATGGCCTACTGGAAATTTGATGAGGGTGCCGGCACGACAGCCGGTGATTCTTCGGGGAACGACCACACCGGCGAGTTGGTTAATGGGCCCAGCTGGGTGCCCGGTCACTTTGGCAACGCGTTGGAGTTCGACGGGGTCAACGATTATGTTTCGGTGCCGTCCTCCATTGATTTTGATACTGGGACCGCACTTACTTTGAGTGCTTGGATCAATCCGGCAACCGTGGCCACCAGACAGGTTGTGATATCCAAACAGCCGGAGGGGGCCGGAGGCTGGACGTCTTTTTCCCTGCGCCTGGAATCCGATGGCAAACTTCGGGTCAGCCTTCAAAACAACATTACGGATGATCACCCGGACTGGTTTAGCAACTCAGTATTGTTGCCCGATACGTGGTATCATGTGGTTTTTGCCTGGGAGGTAGTTGACGGCACGTCAAATGATGGGAGGCTATACATTGATGGCCAACCCGCCAACGGGGGGGGTTTCAGGCGGACGGATACAGTCCTGGCTTTGCCATGGCCTTTAATGCTACGAGCCCGGTGGCGATAGGACGCTACGAAACGGAGCCTCCCTCCCGTTATTTTGACGGCCTCATCGACGAAGTCCGCATATATGACAATGCTCTATCCAATGAAGAAGTGCAGGAGATTTTCAATATTCTTTAGAAATCCTGACGTTTAAATGAGGATTGATGACCTGAATTATGCGCTCCCATATCCATTGGTCAGGTGCTAAAACAATTGACTGTTATCATCTCGGTGCGCGGTGGATTGCTGCTTCAGTATCAAGTATAAAGGTGTTATTTATAAAGAGATGGCGTACACCTTGTTTGCCGGCTAATTCATTTTTCTTTGTAACCTATTGTTCTTTCCTCCGTTTCTTGTACTTCTAATAGAAAAAGCAACACATTATGAATGCAGACCCATCTCGTGCGCTTGAAATTGCAGCGAAGTATTACTACTGGAAACCGATGACCGCATTCTTTAGGTCCATCGAGATGAATCTATACCACAAGTCGGGGATTTCCTTCCAAACCCCTATCCTTGATTTAGGATGCGGTGGCGGCGGTATTTCTTACATACTAAAGGAGTTTAACCTTCTCAGAGGAACACCATATGGTATGGATATTTCATCAACGGAATTAAAGAAGGCGCAACTGGCAGCCGAACACCATACCCTCCCCCAGGCCGACGCCAATAGTTTGCCTTTCCAAAATGGCAGTTTTTCGTCGATAATTTGCAATGGAGTTTTGTGTTCAATTCCCGAAGGCGTCGATCAGTCATTAGTGGAAGTAAAACGCGTATTAAATGACGGGGGTATATTTGTAGGCACTGTTCCGACAAATAAGTTTATAGATATCTTAATATTTCCGAAACTTCTCAATAAGGTCTCTAAAACACTCAGTCTATCATATACAGAGAAACTAAATAATAGATTACCTCATTATAATATGTATTCACCTCAAGAGTGGAATGACAAATTCGAGAACATTGGATTACGTATTATGAAAAGTGAAATGTTCTTTTCTCCTCATGCAGGATTCATTTGGAATATACTGTCGATGCAAATTTTTAGAATATTTGGGCTGCTACAATTTATTCGCAATCGACGCTTTATAGATTTTATTGGTGAATTATTAATGAGAACAATCGTGAAGCTTTATCCAAACGAAAGGAAAGCTGGCTCTGATTATGGCTATGTGTTTATAGTCGCACAGAAGGTGACCCAATAGCAGTGCCGTCAATTCAATAATTCTATAGTAGAATGACTGCAGAATATAATTTTTCCAAAGGTAAATTTTTCTGTTGGGTAAACTGAAAATTAGCTTTTATTGAGAGATCGCGGATTTATCAGCCTGCCCAGGTTTCATTTTATACTGAGATAGAAAATTGTTCAAAAAATATGTAATCGGTTTAGTTTTAAGCGCAATCGGGCTAACTATTTCTATCCTCATCTGCAGTCAGGCATCGGCGGAAATGGAGACAAGTGTCCTGTGGGGCGTTTATGAAACCGAAATAGACTATAAGAATATAGCAGGAAAGCAACATCCGTACGACGAACCGTTTTATGAAATTGAACTTGGAGTTTATTTTACAAGCCCTTCCGGTCGTCGTATTGCCTGGCGAGGTTTTTATGATGGTGACGGATTAGGCAGTCAAAACGGCAATGTCTGGAAAATTCGATTCATGCCCGATGAACTTGGCCTTTGGAAACACAGTTGGAATTTTAGTGATGGAAGCCTGAGCGGGGAAGGTTCCTTTCAGGTGATAGACAATCCTGGAAATCCGGCAATGCCAGGACCCTTAAAACACGACCCGAATATTCATCAATGGCTTTTGACATCGGACGGAACTCGGCATGTTTTTCCCAATATGTACTCTCGCTGGAATTCCACCGAAAAACTACCTTATACCGATCCTAATAGGGCGATTTCTGAAGCGAAAGATAACGGTTTTGACGTATTAGCACTTTGGTCGACCGTATATTTTAAAAACTTACCCATGGATGCGGAAAATCCAATGATATTTATCGATACAATATTTTACAAACCGCGTCTCATGGGATGGCATTTATTTGAAGACGGAATTCTTAAAGCCGCCCATTATCAGAAGATCTATTTGTACGATTGGGATGGATTTTACTCCGGGAACAACCTATATGATCTTCATAAGAGACCTATTTCGTTTCAGAATAAGGTGATTAAATATTGGTTGGCTCGCACTGCGGCATATTACAATTTACTGTACAATATCGGATTCGAGCTGCCGGAATATGTCGACGTACCATCGTGGCCGAAAGGCCGGGCAGCATACGTGAAAAGTATCGATCCTTGGGATCATTTAATCACTGCGCATGAGCTTCATGATTGGAGTTACGGAAACTCACCTGAAATAAGTTTCAGTGCCTTGCAGAACGACGGAATTTCATCCGAAGAAGGTTTTATAGAAAACATTAAGGCAATGATAAAAAACATTATAAAATATAAAAAAAATCCATATTATTACAGAAAATTACATGGTAAATCATTTCATGAAGTTGCACTTTTGGTATGGAATTCTCCGTCGAAACCGCATCCGCACTGCAGTGAGTGTATTTGGAATGCGCGATGGCAGGAGCAGGGTACAGAGGCTTCCCATCGCAAGGACCTGTGGGACGGGTTAATGGGCGGAATGAGCTATTTTTTCTATGCGAAAGACAATACCATAGGGCTCAAGGCGTTTCGGCATGCTAACGCCTTTCTCAAAAGTGGTGTGCAGTGGTGGACATTGAAACCCTATGGCGAGATAGTCGTGTCGGGGAAAGCTTATGTTTTGGCAAAAATAGGGGTAGAGTACATAGCTTATAGCTCTTCTGGTAGTAATTTCAGCCTCCAGTTGCCTGCTGGTGACTATCAGTGGCGTTGGTTCGATCCTGCACAAGGTACCTATAGCGCATATATCTCCCGTAGCACTAATACAGGCACGAAGGTTTTTGAAAAGCCGGACAACAATGACTGGGTATTGCATATCAAAATGGTGAGCAGTCATTTTCCTACTGACGCTACGACAAAGTACGGGTCTGTATCCAACCTGGACAGCGCGGAATAGTATATAGAATATTGATGATTGAAGAATTGTGGTATCGCTTCTCTCTGTTTTTACATTTAAATCAATATAGTTGCATATATATTTATCTGGCCAGGGCATTAATCATAGGCAGACTTGATGTGATTATAAATATATAGATATTAAAAGGTTATCATAAGTTGAGTTAAATCGAGAGCCGAAAAATTAGTGAAGCTTCTAATACTATGTACCATATCGAATGCGGAATTAGTTGTTGTGAATATATATGGCCTTAGGTAGAATCACCTCAAAGACTTTGGAGTCATGATTTACCGTACTTCCTTGTACTGCTTTTCAATTGCAGGTCTTCTTTCCTTAGGCCTATTTGTACTTTCATATGCATTTCAATTTTCGGATCTTTATTTTTTTCTGGCGCAATTTGGTATGCTATCTTCTGGGGTAATATTAATTGCAATACTATTCTCCATTTGGCTAATTGGAAAAGATCGAACAAATGCTTTTTTACTAAATATATTTTTACTTACGACGACTCTTTTTATTGTACTATTAATATCGGAAATTGCTGTGCGATATATTTTCAAGGATATAACAACAACAGGCGATAATACTAGCTATTTCGCACGGAAGTGGAACAAGAAGAATGTTAAACTTAATTCTATGGGATTCAGAGAAACGGAATTTAACTTGCAAAAGCCAAAGGATTATTATCGGATTAGCTTCATTGGTGATTCATTCACGTTTGGGCAGGGAATCGAAGAAGACCATCGATTCAGTAATTTAATTGGTCAATATCTTGTAGGTAAAGGTGCCTACCAGGTTCTTAATTTCGGAACACCTGGTGCTGAGACGGTTGACCATATCGCGACTTTTAAGAAAAGCGTTTTGCCGGCTCAACCGGATTTTGTTATCCTCCAATGGTTTATGAATGATTTTGAAGGAAAAGATAAAAGCCAGCGGCCTAAACGCCTACCTCTTTTGCCATCACCTTATATTCGTTCGGGACTCCACCGATATTCTGCATTATATTACCTGGTAAATAATCGGTGGAATTCTTTTCAACTAGCATTCGGCCCAAATGAAACTTATGCGGAATATATGCATCGTCGTTTCAAAGACTCAAATAGCGCAGACTCGGTCCTCGCCGTCTCTGAGATGCGGGAATTTATTCACGAATGCAAAGCCGAAAAAATTGGAATTGGGATCGTCCTATTCCCGAGTTTTAGCTACGGTCAGCAATTCGCTTATTTGCAGCAGAGGGTAAAAGACTTATGTGATCTGGAGGGGATCACTTGTATTGACTTAAGCCTTGTTTTTGACAAATATCCCGACCCTTTTCAACTATGGGTCAATCGATTCGATCGGCATCCGGGAGTTGTTGCAAATAAACTTGCAGCAGACCGGATTTGGGAAACATTTTTGCAAATTTGGCTATCCCAAAATGAAGGATAGAGCCAAAACAATTGCTGCTGTCAGCCCTAATAATGAATTACTGAAATTTTAGAAGGAGAATAATATGAACATTATAGGGATTTCATGCTTTTACCACGATAGCGCTGCATGTTTAATAAAAGATGGTAAGATTGCCTCTGCGGCTCAGGAGGAGCGGTTTTCGCGTAAGAAGCATGATCCCAGATTCCCTGCCAATGCAATAAAATTTTGTTTGCAAGATTCCAGCCTCAAGATTCAGGATATCGATCATATTGTTTACTACGATAAGCCCATACTCACTTTCGATCGTTTACTGATGAGCTACTTGACAGTCGCCCCCAAAGGGTTGCGGTCGTGGCTCGAATCCATGCCGCTTTGGCTGGGAAAGAAGCTTTTTATTCCCAGAATTATAAAGAATGAAACTGGCTATAAGGGAGATGTTCTTTTGACTGAGCATCATGAAGCGCACGCTGCTTCTGCATTCTTCCCTTCCCCTTTTGAAGAAGCTGCGATTCTAACTATTGATGGGGTGGGAGAATGGGCAACCGCCAGTTACGGTTTTGGGAAAGACAATAAGATTTATTTATTAAAAGAGCTTCATTTTCCAGATTCGGTCGGCTTGCTCTATTCAGCCTTTACTTATTTTACAGGTTTTAGAGTCAATTCAGGGGAATACAAACTAATGGGGCTGGCGCCTTATGGTCAGCCTATATACAAAGATCTGATCCTTTCGGAGATCATAGATTTGAAGAATGACGGTTCTATTCGTCTGAATTTGTCCTACTTCGATTTTCTCAGCGGACTTCGGATGACGAATGGGCATTTTGCCAATCTTTTTGGTGGCCCGCCACGGGAGCCTGAAACTGAGATTTCGCAACGGGAAATGGACATCGCTGCGAGCATTCAAGCTGTAACCGAGGAGATCATGTTAAGAATGGTGAAACATATCCACCAGGAAACAGGCCAAAAATATCTTTGTCTTGCCGGCGGCGTGGCTCTAAATTGTGTGGCCAACGGACGAATATTGCGGGAGGGTCCTTTTGAAAACATTTGGATACAACCCGCTGCCGGAGATGCTGGAGGAGCATTGGGTGCAGCTTTGTCAGTTTGGCATCATTACCTGGACAACGAGCGGACCGTTTCAACTGGTACCGACAGCCAAAACGGATCGTATCTTGGACCCTCATTTTCCGACGATAAAGTGAAGTCGTTTTTATCAAAAAATAACTATCCTCATCACGACCTTAAAGCATCTGAGCGTTCGAAAATCATTGCTGGACATATCGCCGATGGGAAGATCATCGGTTACATGGCCGGTCGGATGGAATTTGGGCCACGGGCGCTGGGGGCGCGAAGTATTATCGGTGACCCCAGAAGACGGGATACACAGACCGTGATGAACCTTAAGATAAAATACAGGGAATCTTTCCGGCCCTTTGCACCATCGGTACTTGAGGATAAGGCCACAGAATATTTTGAAACCAACCACCCTAGCCCATATATGCTGTTGGTAGCCGATGTAAATGAAAACCGTCGGCTGCCCCAACCATCTCTGGACGGAATGTCGCTGTTGGATCGAATAAAAGTTAAGCGTAGCGATATACCGGCAATTACTCATCTGAACTACTCGGCTCGTCTCCAAACAGTGAATCATAATGACAAGGCAGATTATTACGACGTTATCTCTGAGTTTGAGAAGCTGACCAATTGTGCCGTAATAGTTTATACCAGCTTCAATGTCAGAGGTGAGCCGATAATTTGTTCACCTGAGGATGCCTATAGGTGTTTTATGCGCACAGAAATGGACGTATTGGTCATAGAAAATTGCATTTTGTTCAAGGAAGAACAACCGAATTGGGAAGAGAAAAAGGATTGGCGTGATGAACTTGAACTCGACTGAGATAAAACAAATACGAAAATTTGGAATAGTTGCCCTAATATTTTTTGGAGGTCTTTGCCTTTTGGGATTTTGGAATGAAAAATCGTTCCCTTTTTATTTTTTTGGTGCTCTATCCGTTTTTGGGCTTGGCTTCATTATAGCCCCTGTTTTTTTGAGACCGATCTATGCTGCTTGGCTAATAGTTGCTCATTTTATAGGCAGAGTATTAACCACGTTGATTCTTACCCTGGTTTACTATCTTGTGATTACCCCATCGGGTCTCATCAAACGCCTTTTTGGTGGCTCTCCCCTTCCCTTAAAACCCGATAAACAAGCCTCATCCTATTGGGTGGAGCGCGCTGAGCCATCACAACCGAAAGAACGATTTTTGAAACGATATTAAGGAGAAGAAAATGGCCAATCAATCAATTATAATCGGGTCTATCTACCATTTAAAGGATTAATTTAAGGCGATGTCTTCGAGTCCCCATGATTTGGTTCTGCGTAGCCGGATTCCGGAAAGCCTCATAATGAGGATAATCATCATATCGATAGTGGGGATC
>Ga0209367_1010364_pt1 | contig 12509 bp, 6 predicted proteins | sample WorMetLIZISLAND2_FD_187412 | JGI IMG/M metagenome (GOLD analysis project Ga0209367, IMG submission 187412) | Marine gutless worms symbiont microbial communities from Max Planck institute for Marine Microbiology, Germany - Olavius geniculatus... ... | reverse complement strand
AAATTCCGTCCACTATGAACAAAGTTATAAGCGCTCATGTTGACCTACCCTAAGTCGACAATGCGCGTTTGGCGTATGCCAATGCATTTGAGTTCGGGCCACGTGATTTTGATGCCGGGAAAATTTCCCCCCCCCCTCTAATTTCCCCCAATCGGACTTAGAACGCCGGGCGGACTCACGTTGGGCTTTGCCCCAAATTTCTAGTTTTCATTGAAATGCATTACTGGTGATGAAAGTTTTGGCTGTTGCACTGATGCTTGTTATATATATTCATATATTTTTTGCATATGTCCAATTTCTATTACTATTTTCTTGCTAAAGAATCTGCTTAGAACTACACTGTAAGTCTTTATCAGGTTTATAGCAAGTCACTGACAAGTTGATAAAATACTTTTGACAAGTCACAGCCTTTTTCCTGCTCGCATCTCATCGGAGACTTGGATGCAGTCCTGTACGCATATGCAGTTTTTGCAATCGTATCTGTCTCTTATGCCCAAAATCCTTTATGGGTCATCTATCTAAGGAAAGAAATTTATTGAAACTTGAGCATTTATTTTGATTTTGATTTTGTTGACAGTTTGGTTTAATGGTAATGCATAATCTTGATCAGTTTAGCTGCTCTGTGCTGCGCCAGTTGGCTTAAACAACCACAGTGTTGATTAAGGATAGCCTTATTGTCCATATACCCTCTAAGGGATGGTGAAATCAATATCAGTTTTTGGCTGAGTAAAGGGATGAATAAATGGTAATAATGATACAGGCAGAATTGTGGCTAAAGCTAGTTAGCTTGGTCTAGTTATCAGTAAGTAAGTAAGTAAGTGCATATTTAGAGTGTACATTGTCAGCCAGTGGTCGAATCCGAGGCACACTTTACGCTATTCTACATTTATTTGATGAACATAGTAACTCACAGTGGCTGTATCGTGATAACAGCACAGTAAACATTTTTCTTAATATTCGTGGTGTTATGGCTACGGGGGACCAGTGGGGCATTGCCCCCTCCCAAATTTTGGGCTGTTGGAAAATTTTATTTCTGTCCGTAAATTTTTTTCCCAAGGTGCTAAATTTGGGGCCAAAAAACCCTCACTTTAGGGAAATTTACTGGCATAACTGAAATGTTGAGCACCTATAGTGTACTATGTTGAAAATTTGCAACTTCTTGCCATTTTTTAAACCCACGACACTTCCACTTAGTATTATTGTCAAGCGTTGTGTATTTGCCATTCACATTTCCAGGAATATCTATTTCCGCAAGCTCGTGATCGGGAGTATTTGATAACAATGCATCGTAAAGCGAAAAAGCTAAACTTTGACGTCGACACGTACAACCGGCTTCATGATCAGCTCCATCAGACTGAGATTGATCTGAAGCGACTTCGTGACCCGCTTGACGCTCGCCTATCTCTGCCGTACCTGCCACTAAAACCAAATGATGATGACGAAAGTACTTTTAGTCCGTAATGTTTCCAACATGATCCAACACTAGCAAGGTTTTCTAATGCTAATTTAGGTTCTGTTTTGTTGGTTATGGTATATTGTTTCGTACAGTGTTTCCTACGTTTTTGTGTCGTTTGCTTTTCGCTCGTGATTTTTGTGTTTATTTATAATGTTGCGAACTGCCTTTCAAGTGTCTTGTCCTGCTGTTAAGTTTCCCGTCTTTCCTAGTTGTTGTGGTAATTGCACTGTTTCTCAATACACTCCTGTTTGGCATAATATGTATTAGTATGAAGCTGCATATTGTCTTCCTGCAAGGATTCTGTGGCCTGCAGGATGGCAGTTTATGAATGGTGATTGTCTGCAAGCCATGTGTGTGGTCTGTTGCTATTCAGCTGAGCCGTGCTGTCTGCATAAATTCCATGAGCGATGTCTGTAACCAGCTTTTACATTTCAACTGCACCAATCATTTTACAGATTGACTGTAACTGCTGTTGTTAAGTTATCATATATTGCTCAGCTACTTCAATTGCCCAAGTGCTGGTACATAAAATGAACAGTGCAACTGAAAGTGATTTTGTGTATTTTTTGTCAGGTGTGTTTAGCCATTGTCTGTTATCAGTTGTGTAGGAAATATGCACACTCAGGAAGTATAATTAGCTTCCCGTTGTTTTCAGCTTTTGCATTAAACACAAAAGGTTTGCATTGTCTGACATTAATTTCAGCTTTTCATACCATGTACGGCATCATATTTATGCACTTTGCTGGTGTTTCATGATAGATCTCTTTCACAGCCAGGCAACCTGACTTGGCTCGTTTGTTTGGTTAGGTTTGGATGTTTTTGGCGTTTTCGATTTTTACTTTATTTGATATAGGTTAATGCTGTAGCCATTAGCCAAGCTGTAGGCTGGAGGGAGATATAACACGAGTCGAGACTTGCAACATTGATTAGGTCACAGCGGATGCATTTTGTCATTTTTTTCCCGCATTTTGATGTTGCCGTGTTGCGTGTCCATTTTATAGCTCCATCGGCCAGTGGCGTCGTGAATTTTAAAAAAGTTGTGTGAGTGGCATTTTTTAGGCAGACACTTGCATATTTCTGACAAGCCTCGTAACTTTAATGTTGCCCCTAAATTTCCTCGGTTAGGGAGATTTCAGATTTCCAGCCTGAAAATAAGTATTTTTGGAAGAAAATTTTCCACCAAGAAGTGAATTTTCAAATGGGTTGAAATTTGGGGAGTAATTTTCCAGCCCCTCGCCATGATGCCACTGCCATCAGCTCTTGCTCCGTTTGTGTGATATAATCTGTTTGTGTGTTGAAACTGTCGTGCAAACCCGACCATCTGACCCAGTGTGTGTTGGCTGATCTGTGGATTTGTTGTTTGTTGGACTGTATATTTGTTCTGAAATATTTTAAAGTTTAAGTTGCCTCAGCTGAGGCAACTCAACTATTAACTAACTCTCAGTTGATAGTTAAAGGTTTGGTGCATGTACTATTAGTAATAGGGACAGTAGAAAATCTCGGCAAAAATGGTACAAAAACACGGCAAACTTTTGTGAAAATCGCAAAAATCACGGCAAAGACGCAGCATTAAATCACGGGCTTGAAGACCATTATACAGTCTGTAAAACGCAACATCTAGCATTGACAACCATCATTACATGCAGTGGAAGGTTTTCAGCTGTAAAATTTTGTCGCTGTGGAGGATTAAAATAGATATTTCTACGATGACGTCACGTTCACGTATTGAGCCAGAAAGTAACAAAGCACCCGGACTTTGGTAGCAGAGGCAAGAATAAATATTTTTGTGTTAAAATTACACGATAAACTTCAACTTTTGCTGATAAAAAAATTCTAAAAAATGCAAAATCACGGCATTTTGGCTAAAACACTGTGAAATACGGCATTTTGGCAAAATCATGGGATTTGACGCAAATCGCGGCTTCCATGATTTCCATGTCTCCGTGATTTTCTACTGTTCCTAGTTAGTAACTGCCACGTTGACGTTATAGGCATTACGTTGTTTCGGTTTTCGTTATGTATCTGTACAGTTTGAAGCTAGGGATATCTTAACAGTTGAAATATGTTGAACGTTAGTGATAGTATTAGATAGAGGAGGTATACAACATACTGTGTGCCAAAGATTGCATGGTAGTCCACAGAAACATCTGATAAGTTGCTGTTTGTGTGAAAAAATGCCTTAACTATGGTGAACCGTTGCTGGATGCAGGTTGTAGTTAGATAGATGTGTGATGGATCAGCATCAGTCAGTGATTGTAGTAATCAAACGCTACATTTCCATGTCGCATATTTTATTTTCACACTTACGATAACAGCATTGACTAATCTTTTCGTTTTTGCATCGTTACGTTTCTACTAACACGGTAGTGTAAGCTGATTACTTTGTTTGGTCACTGTAACTGTAATTGTAACGTTTCTGAGTTGGGTTTTTTAATGCACTTTTTAGTACGTAATTGGCTGCTGTGTGTTTTTCAATCTCATGTCACTGCTGTGTTACTTTCTGCCACTATTACATTTAATTTCTATCTTAAGTGGCCATTTTTTCTACGCTTACTTCAGTTAAGGATGGTGCCATCCAAATTCAACTTATTGAGAAATACTGGAATAAGAATTTCTATTGAGATTGAGATGCCTTTAACCTAGTGTTGAGTATTGCACATGGTGATGGCTGCATTGGGTAAACTGTGTGACGATGGGTTGGGATTGACTTTGTTGGAATTCATTGTCAACTAAAACTAGTTAATGTCATTAACGGCAGTGATGGCCAGCATCACTGTTCTCTAGTACTGCTACTTTGTTCATTACATTACTTGCCATTACATGCTCGTGGTGCCAACACTTTCTACACTTATTCTGTGTGGTTCGTTATCTGTTATAACATACTAATCAACATGCCCGATAATCTCACTCTGGTGCGTAGAATAATGCAGTGAGTAGATTGTTTTTGCTATGTATGTGTAACAGTGTCAAAGCTTCTTAAATGTATAATTTGCTTGGTGGAATTTCTGTGCATGATTAACAGTAACTGTTCAATTAGTTTCGCTTTATTATATAATGTGTGAGAAATGTTGAGTTTGGATTATTAATATACGTGATTGATACTGTAGTATGTAAATGGTACAGGTTTTCACATGGTTAAGGTTTTAGTGTGATTTGCTCAGTACACAAAGTTTTTGTTGAAAATTCTTCACATATTTTTCGTCCAAAATTTTCACAATTTGTTCACTGTTACACTGTCCAGGGAAGTTGCAGCAACACGCTGCTACACTTCCTTGTGAACTTTGTCAGAAAGCTAGCTTAAGTTGTCAGTAAAATTTATCAATTATCACTTTAGTTAAAACAAGGAGAATGATCTAAAACGTAACTGTTTCCTTTGGTGGAGGTTTAAAAATAGGCTCATGTATAATAATTACAGTAGCTATTTGCATTACTTTAGTACTTTGATGAGTGAAACTGAAATTTTATGGAAAGTATTAAAGTAAACAAAATTTTAAAGTTTGATGAAGTTATGAAAAAAAACTTGTTGGCAATTTTTTTATTCAAACATTGTATTTTTTGCAGTAATTTTTGGAATATATTGCAAATTCTCAGAAAAAAGTGCATCTATGTGCTGCTTATATTATATTATTATATTTGATATTTTATGGGAAAACTGACTGGTTAGTCTTATCTGCAGACTGTGCACTAAATCAGTACTATATATAGCAAAAAAGCTTTTTTGTGGTGCAGTCTTTGAAATGAAAATAAAAACGCTAGCAGACTGAGACTGCAGTTTGTGGTCCAAAGATATGGCTTTGCTCTTGCTTACTTGTAGCTGGCGCTTCTGTCAGCTTGTCGAACTGGGGCCATAAGTGGACACTTTTTCTTTATTTGAGTTTAGCTTGATTTCTACAAGATGTAGCAGCTTTGCTATGCTGGCTCATCTGCTGGCGAAATGAGTCGGATTTTGCCTATAGTTTGAGGCACCTTGTAATCCCAATTATAAGCTGCACGAAATTCATCAGCTGAATTTTGTTATTTGATACGTTTGATATATGTGCTTATAAGTAGCGTGACAATTTCAGCAAAATCAACGTTTTTGTCCTATGTTTGAAAGCTACTTATTGCAGATGGTCGTTTACAGCACAAAAGCCGTTGGCTGGTGATCAATAATTTACATTTATTTAGTTCACTTGTCTAAAATTTCGGACATAACTGGCAAGTTTTTATTGAATTGTGGCAATTTATCTTGGGATCTTCAAAACATGTTGTAGTGCCTGTAACATCAGCATAAACAGAAACAGTGATAAGAAGTGATAGGTGTGAACTTGGTTATCAGGTCAGGCAGCATTAACTAGTACCAATCTATAAAATTTATGATGGCGGTGTAAGTTTATTTTGTGATGCAAATTGTTGCAATGTTTATTATAGGTTGGTTATTGAAACAACAATTATTGTAAGTGCTGCCATTGATGCATTAAGTAGCAAAATTAATTACTTTTAATTTTGTTGTTAACGATCGTTTTATGTTTGTTTTATTGTAATACTAATTACAGTGATATGATGAACATTGATACGAGTACTGGTAACATGTGTTGAAGTGATGAAGTTGTTTCCACGTCAACAAGCAATAGAAAAGTTTACTGTTTGTCTTCTGCCGTTTTCTTCACACAAGACCGATACTTCGTGCATATTTTTTCTTTGTCATTTGCTGGCGTAGTTACCTCCACCAAGGAGGTTATGTTTTTGCCGGTTTTTGTTTGTCTGTTTGTTTGTCTGTCTGTTAGCAAGAAAACTCAAAAAGTTATGGACGGATCTTTCTGAAATTTTGAGGGTATGTGGGTCATGGCACAAACTACCAGTGATTCAATTTTGGGGGTGATCCGGCAGGAATCCTGGATTCTGGATCACTTTGAAATTTTCGTTACCACTGCGTTAAAGGGGGCATAAGGGAACCGCTGGCAAAGTGAATATGGTGACGCCACCTGGCGAATAGCTTTGCCTTGGCGGAGGTACCTGCGGGCTACGACTGCTTTCTAGTTGTGTCATTATTTCTTAGGTCATTTTTCTTCTGGTTTAGCTTGCTGGTTAGTAGTTGCTGCTGCTGCTGCTTTTTCGTATTTTACTGTTGTCGTTAAATTTGTCTTTATGGAGATTGTTTTATGCTATACCACGACCATTATGATTGGTCTGTACCGTCATTTGTGAACGGCGGCCAGTCACACACCGTGCTCCAAAAACTGTCACTCTTTTTGTTTCTGCAATAACTTTGTCAATTTCGACCAATTGTGTAGTAATTGGTGAACATACACTAGAAAAAAATGTTAACAAATGCATTTATACATACATTTGTCCACATAACACAGTTTATGCAACCGCAGTATTTTATAAAACGTGAGTACAGCTTTTGTCTTGTTCTTGGCTTTACAGTGTTTCAAGATATTAATAGTAGTAACCAAGTTTGCACAACGTGCAGAGCTACACAATTTTATTCGTGTTAGGCTGGCTGACAGTTCATACAGTTCATCTTGTTGCAATTATTCTGTAGCATGTGTTTGGCAAAATTTACAAAAGTTCATTTCCTGTAAACAAAATTATTGCAGCGATAAAAAGAGTGACGTGTTTATTGGACTGTAGTGTAGACTACGTCATTGAATTATCAGAGTAAGGTGTTTTTGTCACGTCCCTGATTTACTCAGCATATTCAATTTTTCACCAGAATTTGGATTTTAATAATGGAACCTGAATTTGTTCGGAATTACTGTTTTTTGTCTGTTTTACCTGCAGTGAGATAGACTCCAGATTTCCGGCTGAATTTATTCTTAGTGTGGTACAGCTGGCGATTATTGTCGCAGTAAGCTACGTGGTAAATATTTACATACGCTGTCCCAAGTCTGCACAGTTTGATCTTTTTCATCTTTGGTATCATTATGCTGAGCCTTTGCGCTGTTTCTGTAGTTTCATTTTTATGTCGTTCGTGTAACCTAGTTGCGACTGTCCGATTACTCACGTATAGCTGCAGGTGGCGGTTTGATAATTGCTCAGTCAGACAGAACGTGTCTTATACGGTTTTTATACGATACGATCGAGCGTCTTGTTGAATTGGTAGCTTCTTGTTATTGGTTGATTTTGCTGATTGCATTATAGGATTTAAACTACGATTCATTTAAATACATCAGTTACCATTCACATTCTTCGTTGTTCTTCTGTTTTCATGCACACTTGATGCGCTTAGGGTGAGGTCAGAACAAAAAAAACTCAGCTACCATTAAGATAACCGGGCGTCAGCTGTATGCATTTCGTTGTGGCGTAGTCATTCTGTCCTCTATGCAGTACCGAAACCTGTTTAACGAAAACCCCGTGTCTGTTTTACTTTAGGAACGATTAGAATTCATTGTTGTAGCCACAGCTTATATAAATAGGCCATTTACTTCATTCTATAAACTGAACAGAGCGTCGTAAATTTTAGGCCTCAACTGCGTCAGAAATTTGAAGTTACATTGAATTGCTAAAATCGAGAAAAGAAGTATAGACAACCGGACGTCAAAAAAACAGACTATTTTGGGCTTAAAACTTTGCATTAAATGGAAGTAAAGTTCTTTAAGTAATTATTTAACCGTGGATGGATATAGAACAGGCATATTGAGCTTTTGTCAATTTGTCTCAATAAAATTCAAGCACCCGCTGTTTTACGCGTATTTTCTAGAGGAGAACCTCTGCAAATATCCGCATAAGCCTAAACCGCTGACAGATAGTGAGCATCTAGGCCTATGCATTTTTACGCAAAATTGTTCTTTAAAACTAAGAAAGCGTTGCTAAGCGTACCTGCGCGAAAACGGAATTTAATGCGGAAGTGCTGTTCGAAGTCCGTTAAATAAGTTGACATTTCATAGCATATCCTAAATGACTGTATCCGGTGTGTTGCTATCACTTGATGTAACCCAGCGTTAAAGTCAAGAAATTGACGTATGGCGGATTCTACAGTTTCAAGAATGGTTAGACCGCATGATATGAAATGTCCGCAGCTGTTGTGAATTTGGTAAGTAATGGGCATACAACACCAATCAAAAAGCGTGACACTGTATTGTCTACATTTTTGCTATATTGACCGATTCTCAACATTCTCTCACTGACGGACTCTGCAGACAATTTGCAACAAAATGCCTCCACATCTTCACATCTAAAAGTAATGTGTAATTACTTTTCAAAAAAGCGCAGCGATCGAAGTACAGCAATGGCAAACTAAGCGTGCATGACTATTGATCTAAAGAAAATACGATCATGGTAGATGAGCTGGTACAAAGCCAGTATAAATAACTCTAGCTACAAATTCATCGTTCAAGTAGCGCAAGCTATGTGTTGTACGAATTATTTTTCGTCGAGATCTTGGTTTGGGGTGTTAACGAAAGGCGAGAGATTCAGAACAGTTACTGGTTGATGTTATTTTCACTTTGTTGAGTCACAAAATGCTGCTCACATAGAGTGCATGAAGAAATGTAGATAATGGCATTATAGTGTAGGAAAGTACAAATCGTTGGCGCATGAATGACTTTCATACTAGCTCAGTGGCTTACCTTCTTGCCTCTCGGCTTATACAATCTAGCACCGGTGGTGCACCGGCAATGGTGGCAAAAGTAAGTGTGTTAGAATGACCAAAGACGCCATTCTGAAGCAACAGTCGTCCTGGACCCTTTGCTTGCTAGACCTAAACTGTGCGAGTGTGCGGTGAATTATTGATGGCTTCTCGGCGACGTCGTGACACTGACACTGCCCGTTGCTTACATGTCGCTGTCCGTTAGACGAATCAACCACGTCATACCCACAGGTCTGTTTTTTTACGTGCGACAGATGCTAAGTTCGTCTTAGCTATTCTAGATGCGACGTCTCTCCGTCTGTCTGCCGTCCGTCCGTCACACCCTTGAGCCTTATCAAAACGGCGCAAGCTAAAATCGCGAAATCTTACGCTAGTTATTCGTGACAAAACTTCGTGCCGCTGAGTGAAGCGATTCTCTTGGAACTATGGCGTAAAAAGGGACTACTCTCATTAAAATGTCATTTTACCGCTAGGCCTAATCCGTCCGTCGCTAGAAAATAATTGCGTCCCTAAAATTCTTATTCAAAAATATATCAACGCAGTTTTCAGTGTGTTTTCAAAATTTTACTGAAAAATAATGTTTGCATTTAGCCTGAAATGTTGCAGCATCTTTGCTTAAGTTCTCTTGAGTAGCCTATACTATTTAGTGTACGGTATCAGTTTGTTTTTATGAGTTGTTGGGTAATATTACTTAACAGGAAATGATATAAAAATAAATAATAAAAAAAAATTTTCGCCGCCTCTTTCTCTAATTTTCTGCTGGCTGCAACCGGAACCACGAAATTTTTACGCTCTATCTACTCGAGCGTGAGAACGGTTGCAGATAGACGCAGATCATAACAAGCACAGCTAACGAGTTATCCGATGGTCCGAATATCACTTACCTTGCACGGCCATAAACGTTAAAAATAGGGGATTTTAGTGAATTTTTTTGCAATTTTTGGCCCTGGCGAACATTTTAGGAATGAATTGTGCCGAAATGGTTGGAGAGAGACCAAGACAATCTACACGGGAAATTTCCAGCATTAAGAAGGAGTCACACCGGCCATCAGAACGGTCGTCAAAAACACCAACCGTTCGGACGGCGGTCCGGAACGCCACTGTGACCCCTCCTTTAAACGTAGATTTTAGCAGTTTCAATTTCGATCCTTTAGGTCTAAAGAGTTCTCCACACTAAATCACTGAAGACAGACCGGGATAAACTGCGTATGAAATTTTTAAAACAAAGCGTAAATTTTAACCGTCTAGGTTTTGACCTTCCACGTTTATGGAGTCTCGTACGAAGTGCTCAAATTTGACCTTAAGCTTATGACAAATCTGTGTTTAAAGTGAGAGCTGTTTCTGACATTATCTCTTTAAGTTTGCGACACGTTATCACAGAGGCGTAACTTAAGGAGCCATCGGCGTCGCGGCGTGGGATAGATCTTGCAAAGGGCCCAAAGTCAAACGAGCGGAAAAATACCATAAGTAAGCGTAAGCCTAGATTTCGTAAGACTGAAAACCATGAAAAGGCAATTAAAGGCAATGTAAAACAAAACAAAAATTTGTGGGATCACGGTCACTGGAGAGTGGACCATAGCGGCAATTCTCCCAGAGAAACCCGCACAGGTGAAAAAAAATCTGACGGTGCAGGTTGATTAGGCCCCTATGTAACTGGCTAAAAACGAGATGTTGGAAAACTGTTTGCTTTCCAACGTAACGCCCCCTGCATCCTGCATAATAGATTAATATGGTCTTTGACGCGCATCGAGGCAATCTAGTACGTGACTGGCAGGCAGTGCAGTTATTACAGACCCACGCCGGGAGTGGAGTGCAATATGCATGGTAGGCTGCGATATGTCGCGACAGTGCGATTAAAGAGCTGGTCTGCTTGCATGGCTGGTGCAGCAGCAGCAGCAGCAACGCTGCCACGGCGGACTACGTGACGTCACGTCATCACTGTTTTTTTCAGATTTTGGTTGCTTTAGTAGCAGGTATCAGTATTCTCCTACACATTTGGTCGTATGGTCGTCTTCTTTGAAGTGTGATTCGTTCGCTGCCGTGCGGTATAACTATAGTCATCGTCGTTGTCGTCATTATTTTATTTGCGCGTAATAAAAATATCATTATTGGCCTTTCGCGAATTAATAGCCTATAAAGGTTCAAAGTGGCTGAAAACGTGTTTAAGTAGGGTCCTGTGCATACTGATATTTCGTGAAATAAACTGCATTCAGATTAAATTTTATACTCTGCAATTTGTCACGAAGAGAATAAATCATAAAGAAAATAAGCAGTGATGGGGTGCAAATATTACCAGACTGCTCGGTTGGTATAATCTATCGATATTCATGCTGCGGAAACAATTTAAAACTTATTAGCTTATTTTAATTCCTTGCCTGCTTACTGAGAGTATCAGTATGATAGAGTTACAAAACAAAATTACAGGCGCACACGCATGCTCGACTTTTTTTCTCGCTTTGAGTAGACTTTCTTAGCTTTTGGTTCATCTTACAGTTTGTTTCACTCTAAAAACAAAATTAGAATAAGCTTTTTATGACATCAATATGGATCACGTAATCCGCGGTCGTCTTTTTTGGCTAAGTCACATAGCTCTGAGTCATTTGCTATTTTTAACCTCCAGTAAGCAACTTCTGTTTTACAGTTATCGGCCAATGTTTTATTACGCCAAGATCACCAAACATCAGAGCAGTTACAGTAAAATCGCAACGTAAATTATTGAATAAAAATGCGTCGAAAATGAAAGTAAGTAGAAAACACTAAATATTACCCATTAGAACTAAAGTCATAAGGACCAAAATAATTTGGCAAAAGGCGGATCGCTGTTGGCTGCAATTTGCAGTTGCACGTTTTGACTGGGGATCGACTCCAAATCTCTTCTTTCCTTAGGGTCCAAGAAGCCCCTTCTACCACAATGTGTCGTTGGACCCCACACGTTTACTTGCCAAATGCCATTTAAATCTGTCGAACGGTTTAAGCAGCGTGCACGAACATTACAGTCAGACAGACAGACCACGGTACGAAGAAATGTGTCGCAATTGGTGAAATCGCTTGCAGCGATGCTGCCTAAAATATTGCAGCATAACAGACTAAATGCAAACAGTTTTGTCTTAGTAAAAACTTTGACAACAAATAAAACAAGCATGAAATGTAGTAAAACGAGGAGTCGTTTTTCTTTTCTATTTTCCAGGTGGTAGCAGCGATTTGGCCGGGGGTTCGACCCATGTAACACAGTGGGTCACTCATTGGGCCCCACAAGTCTACCTGCCATGTGACATCTAATTCCTTCGAACTGTTTAAGCAAGATGCACGAATGTGACAGAAGACGGACCACGCTATGGGGAAATTGTAGCAGTAGGCGGAATCGGTTGCGATGCAAGAAGCGATTCCGCCTAAAATGCACCAATATTATACAATACAATACAATACAATGAAAAATTTGCACTCAAAAACTGACAAACACACTGTCAGTTTAATCTAGCA
>Ga0209367_1010363_pt1 | contig 12510 bp, 5 predicted proteins | sample WorMetLIZISLAND2_FD_187412 | JGI IMG/M metagenome (GOLD analysis project Ga0209367, IMG submission 187412) | Marine gutless worms symbiont microbial communities from Max Planck institute for Marine Microbiology, Germany - Olavius geniculatus... ... | reverse complement strand
GTATGTGGTCGGTGCCCTCATGCAGCAGCTAGTTTAGCACCACCGGAAGTCACATCCGCCGCCAGCTAGTCTTGCTGTATTTGTCGCCACCTGATTGCGGTTTCCGGCGATATTTGTTGGCGTCGGCAGAACGTTACGGCAATAGCTGCTGTGAAAAGATCAGCAACTTTCACTTGTACGGTGTTTCCATAGACGCACGGAAATTTTTTTAAATTATTAAATTAACAATGACAGTGATTTGTGGTTGTTTAATGTTAATTTATTACGCCATAACAAAAATCTGGTATGATTTGTTTATAGGCTTAGGATTTGTCTACTGTTCAAAGATTGTTTCTAAAGTATAATAAAGCATTACGACTTTATTGCTGACCCAAATTCGCAAAATTTTGTTGTTTTAAGTGCTATACAGTATTCCTTGAATTAAGAGCCCCGAAAGCAAAAGTGGATATTACTGGCATGTTTAATATTGCGATGATCCGCCGCTAACATGAATAAGTGTTGTGTATCGGAACAGCCGTTATTATAGAGATCCAGTGGCGGTTATTACGTTGTCATGGCAACCGATCTAACTGGATTACGTGGATTAGTGTAGCACACTGGCCGTGTCAGTCGGTAAGACGGCGCTGCTCCTGCTGCTGCTGCTACGTCCTTAACGACATGCTGCTGTAGGTCGCGTCGATATAGAAGGCCAGGTCGCATACCGGAGCGAGCGAGAGCCCGGTCCTTGGTCGTCATCGTGCAATTATTCACTGCAATTAGACGCATCAATCACAGATGGCTGAGTCGCCGTTGGCAGCTACATTATCCGCGGACTTTCCCGCCGTCATGCTGAGCGGCGCGTCACGGGACCATGTACGTACATGGAGCGGAAACGTTCAAAGCCTGGCGGTGGTTTTCAGCCATCGCAACGCACCCAACAGACGCAACGCAAGAATAAACGCTTTACATTTTGGATGTTGCGTCGTTTCCGGCGGCTGCATCCGCTGCGTTCTTTTTTGAGTGTGTTGCGATGTGTAGAAACCAAGCTTAACTGACCATACTTAATGACGACGGGCTTTAGTAGTCTAGTCGCGCACGGCACACATAGTAACTAGGTGCCAAGTTTTAGGTACCTTCTGTTCTTCAGTTCTTTAGTTATTTGTTATTGACAGACTACCTATTCGTAAATAAGTAAGGAAGTAAACTCACGCAGAGCAGAATGTTAGCGAGAATTCCGCCGAATCTGAGACGCAAAAGATGGGGTAGAGCGCTAAAGATTGCCTGAAAGCTAAGTTAAGCTTATAGAAAAAGTCTCGAGCCGACGGTAAAACATGATAGGGACCTGTGGAAAAAACACTTGCGTATGTCCGAACGAAAAGTACGGTGGAAACGACTACTGCAAAACTGCAGAACCGAAAAGTGTACAGACAACAAAATTATTTTTCTAACCCGATGCAAAGACTTTCGGTTTAGAGGCACGTTACCGTCTATGCCTTCGAGACGCACGTCTGAATCGAGACAACAGAGTGATCAGTTACCAGGCCGAGAATATTGCAGGTTTGACCCACATCGTTCATCGCTGTGAACATAAACCACAGACGAGTTTAACTTATAACGTGGCAGCTTTCACCTTTCGTCGATAGCTTTGTTTCCCGCCGACAACTGGTCGTTAAATCACGGACTGGTGAAACTTAATGTGAAAGTAATGGCCGCCCGCGAAGCGTGCCAGTGAGCAAAGCGTGGTACCCCGGGGTAGGTATCAATTTCGTGCGCCGTCGGCGGTATCTGCATGCGCGGCACCGGTAAGGTAGGTTAAAGGCTTTATGGTGCGGCGGGTTAGGTCGAAACTCCACTGGCTTCGATTTCTTGCAGATTTGTTATACAACGCGCCTGTGCCGTACGACAAGTCTGAAACCAATCAAAAGTCTACAGTAAATCCACCCGACAAGTTGAACGGCGCAAGTCCATCGAAAATCGAAGGCCTAGAACAAATCCACAGCACCTCGATACGTCAAAATACACAACTTTTATTCATTAAATATTGGTAGTACAGGAAAATAAAAAAGTAAAATACAAAAGAAACATACAAACATGCTCACACACTATGCGTGGTACACATGCAGCAGAATATCAATGTAGCCGATTGTACAATAGCCACAGCCTGCTTATTGTCCAAGATATTCACAACAAATCAAAGTAGTGGAGTTTACGCTTAAGTGTATGCTCCATGCTTTATGACAAGGCGGGTTATAAGCCGCTTCATCACGGAGAGAGATGCAGACGGCGCGGGGTCGATCATTCAGCCGTACGTTACCACGCATCTTGCGTGCGTGGTAGCTTGACCTCTGCGATGACCCCTCGCACCTGCCTGGCTTGTTGCGGCCCAGCAGCCTAGAAACACGAGACACTCAGCTGGAGACCGCCGGGCCTGCACGACTATTCGGTAGATCGAACTCGTTCACAGTACCTGGACTACCTGGTCGTGCAGCGTTCCACTGTTATACGCCACATCAAACGTGCCTGAGTGATGATAGCGTTTCTCACATACGTCAGCGATGGGCGTGACTCTATAACGCCGCAGTAGCTATCCTGCACGCTCTGGCCAGTCTCCGCAAGAATACACTGTTTCTGTATCGACAGATGCTGCCGCCGCTACCGCCGCTGCTGCAAAGTTCTGATGTTTTTGTCTTTTATGTTGTAAAAATAAATAACGAAACACGAACAGTTACTTTTACCACTTTTGTATCAAACTGTGTATATGCCTTGATTACAAAATCCTTTAGTTAACCTAATAACTATTTTTCTTTACAGTTCTATGGAAATTGTCGTTTTTGTTACGTTATGTAAGGTCAAGTTTATAACTCAATACAATGGCATTTATTAAAAAATGATTGCAAATAAAATGCAGACTAAAAGCACAACTATCTACCAATACTACTTGGCTTTCTAGCTAGTAAATTACGTACACTGACGTATTAAAATAAAATAATTTGAATAACAACACGACACAGTTTGCTAGAACAACTGCATTAATGTAAAGTTGTAAACCAATCTTAGAAAACAGAAGCAAGACATATTTACCGAATTGTGTTTTAATCATTTTACACGTAAAACACTAAAACTGACTTTTTGTAGAGAAAGAAAATCGGACACAGACGAAGTGGAAAGCAAAAAGACGAAACAGACGAACAACAAGATAATGTTCATATGAAAATGAACACGGAGTCTGTCCAATGCATTGCGATAGTTTACAGTATATGTCCATACAAATATAATCAGTGAGCTGTTTAGACTGGTAAAAAAATCAAACAGTTTAATTTTAAATTGAACAGCAGCAATGATCTTTTCATCCTTCTCTATTATTTTAACTAAACAACAGACACTGTCAGTCACGAGACCATTCGATTCACTATAAATGGTCTATCGTCACCATGCGTTTATCTTGCACCGTTATGGAGATATGGCGCCTCAAATATTAAACGCACGGACCTGGACACAGAAACAAAGACGGAAGAATAAAAAGAGAAAAGGAAGGGGAAAGGGAAGGGAAGGAAAAAGTAAAGTGGAAAAAAGGAAGGAAAGGGAAAGGAGAAAACAATTAAAGGTAAAGGAGAGGGGAAGGAAATTGGAAAAAGGAAGGGAAAAGAAAAAAGGGGAAGGGAAAAAGGAAGGGAAAGGAGATGGAGAAAAAGAATGGAAAGTAAATGGAAGGGAAAGGGAAATAAAAAGGGGATAAAAAAGGGGGAAAAGGGAAAAGGAAAAGGGAAAGGGGAAGGAAAAGAGGAAGGGAAAAGGGGAAGGGAAATGAAAAAAAGAGGAAAGGGCAAGGGAAAAGAAAAGGGGAAAGAAAAGGGAAAGGGGAAGGGAAAGTGAGTGAGTGAGTGAGTAGTTTCTTAACGGCACATCAGCACAAAATAGGCCATTCAGTGCCATACATGGTTAAAATTAGTTAAAAGCAGTTAATATATGTATTAAAAGCAAAAAGGGGAAGGGAAAGGAAAGGTGGAAGGAAGATAGCTTAAGAAATGTAGGACGCACGGACGCACACACGGACGCAAGGACAAAAAGGTGATTTTATACTCTGTCCAATGCTATGCATTGCATTGGACAGACAACAAGGTATTATAAGATAGCTTTGAGTGACATAATAAAAAGTAACATTAAATGGAAAAAACAATGTTTGTCGCATCAAAGTCTCGTTTTTTCAATTATCAGCTGACTTTGTTATCACAGTCTTAAACTACATCATATCCGAGTTCATTTTGCATTGTTTATAGTTGCGATCTGCTAACAGTGTTATTTCAAACGAATGTGATATGACATGATGTGATATGGCATATAGGTGACGTTGCTGAACTTTTGCATTATATCTCGACAGGTGGGCGTTCCTGCACTGACCTTTAACCCTAACTGAAAACTTCACGTGCTGCGAACGAGCAATGCATGGAAAATGACGCCAAATCAATTACCATCTGCGCAACGACGGCGATCGCCGTGAGCAGCAATAGTTCCGGAAAACTGCGGCATGGCGGCTATAGCCCGCCCGTTGTGATTTCACCGCATGCACTGACTCTGTGCGATATAGGCCGTGCATTCAACAGCACACGCACGCTGATGGTGGCCCCGGGCAATAATACATGACACGTCGACCCATCTTTTCTCCCCATCAGGAGTAACTTGCATTTAGACCTAGTCTACAGTATGATTTAAGAGTCTCTATCTCTGTCTGTTTGTCACAAAAACGTTCGTTCACCTCACATTATTACGGCAAACTGGTCAATATGATTGAAAAAATAACGTTTACTGGTATGAGCCTAAACGCCGCTTAAACGATAAACATTGAAATGATGGTCCTCTCCTGTCGGTAACCCGTAAACGAAAAGCGCAAAAACAGGAACGTTAATTATAGAACAGAGCGGGGCGGGGGCCCGGCCTCGAATATTAAAACATGGAGAATAAATGTCCCAATTCTTTCACCGAAAATCATATCAGGAAAAAGAAACGGAAAAAGAACCAATTAATTTTTCACTTGCTTGCTACGTTATCTTTCCACCAAAATGTTTTCTGAAGCAAAAAGTGTGTCAAATTTTACCCTGCTGGAAGAACTTACGAGGCTTCCACAGACTCCCCACTCTACGCTTGTGGCGTCTTGCTTTCTCGGCACGCCTGCGGCGCCTAGACCGTTGACGCCCAATATTGACGACGGGAGAATGACGTGATTGACGTTTTCCTTCCGTACGAATTACTGCTATTGTCGTATAAACATGATGTTTGTCGCCTAAATTCGACAAAAAATCAAATTTTGCCGCGTTCTATCGATAAGATCCAGTCTTGGATTTTAAAACGGCGGTTTTATGACACTATGACAAAACCGGTCTCAAACCGGCTTCGGTCTTGGTCCTAGCATTTTGGCCTTGTTTTTAACTTTCCATCACTGATAGAATCACGTTCTATGCTGGCAGTAGGCTATACAAAATGTGCAAAAAGAACAGGCGGCAAAAAGATTGTTCGCGCGACTCGGTAACACGTTTCAGAACAGAGCTCACTGTGTGTTTTTAGTTGTTAGGTAATGACCAATATTATACGACGGTCAGTCAGGGCTCAAGCAAGCACTATAGTCGTGTAGCGCGGCCGCAAAAGTCGGCCAGTACGATCTGACCCACAAGACAAACTCATCACTCTTCACCGCCATTCATCATCTTCAGACGTAGTTTCACATTTCGACGCGCGTTCCATGATACATTTCTCGAGCGAGTCTTTACGCGCAACGCGTTGGCGGCGGCGCCCATTCGTCAGCAGTGGCAGTGATTAGTTGGTCGGTCGGCCTCGGAAAAAGTCGCATCCGATCCGACTTTGCCGACTTCGCTCTCTAGCTGTGCAGCCGACAGAACAGCTGCTGCAGATGCAAGTCATGTATAATTATTACACTTCTCTGCAAGCAGTGATGGGTCATTCATCAGGCTGACCGCCGCATCCTTTCGCAGAGTGGCCATCCTTTTAAATGTCAATCTAAAACGATCGTTTTATGTATGCCACTGGTGCACAAACTTTTTCAGCCGAGGGCCACCAAACGTGTCGAACTCGCGACCTCTTGACCGCGCATCCTATCTCATAACCGTTGAGCCTCTTCTTCAGATCGCTTCTGCGGGTAGTAAAGTGGCGCGATCTATAGCGAATGACATTAAGCGCGCTGATCTGCAAGCCACTCGCATTTTCCTGCCGCTGGCGTTTGAAACCCACGGCTCAACCCACTCATCAGCAACGGATCTTGAATGCTGCAGGTGGTCGGTCAACCGTTGTCACTGGAGACCCAAGAGACGCAATCTTCCTCTGACAGCGTATTTCTGTCCTAGTGTAGCGTTTTAACGCCATCTTGATCAGCGAAACATTTGTTGATCTTGACGATGCATTAGACATCTAGTCACTCGAGACTGTTTTTAGCCCCCTGGATTTTTACTACCGGACGTAAGAAAATACGGCTCGACATACGGACCTAAGACACTTCGGACCTAAAAGTACGAGACACTTCGGACCTATTTTTCGGTATATATTTTCTGTTACTAGCAACACGTTTTGGAGAATAACGGCTGTATAGGGTAACTCCCAAAAGTGGAACACTTAAGAAACCATGCGTCTTTTTCCTAATAAAGGTCATAATTATTAGAAGTTATGTTGCATTCTCACTGACTGACAATAGGTATGTGTTACAAATGTATGGTGTTGAGAGAAAATAATCTGCTAGTTAATTACGACTAATTACTAAAAAAAACTTCAAGCTACTAATTTGATCCACTTTAGGGAACATACCCTAAAGTGGAACAATAATGCAACCTAAAGTGGAACACTTGTTTTCAACAATCTCTGCGTAAAACAACCACAGCATATCACATAATAGCAATTATATTTGCACAGCCCGGCATAGTGCATAGCTTATGAGAGATTGACAGTTTGCAACAAACTGCAAGTCACATGGCTCAGGTACTATTACGATAGACTGTGGTGGGCCTAACACATCGATCGCTACAGTCCTGACCGTTTGTTGGGATTCAATGTACGTTCTCATATCTTATATCCTATTTGAATCAGTTTCATGCTGCTATAGGTCTACAAAATGAGACTGACTCCGCAAACAAGCCATCATTTTCTCACACAACAAGACGTAAGCCTATGCATGTAACTAAGTGGTTAACTTTAATTTTAGTCAAAAAACCCTTAGACCACTATAAATGTCTGAGACACTTATGGGTCCGAAGTGTCTTAGCTCCGAAGTGTCCGGTAAGCAATGGCAAGACTGTATAGGCCCTATAGCAAAGGCCGCAGAAAATTGCCCAAGACACACAGAAGTGGCGTCGACATTGTACGCAATACAAATGTACTTACTTACTCATAAGGGAGTTTGTAGTGGCGATGACCATGGTGGTAATGATGCATAGATCTAACTGTGAACGCTAAATATAATTGCGTGCAGCATGCGTATGTCGTTTCATCTCAGTATGTCGCAGGGTTGCGACAATGAATAGCCGCGGCGGCAGCAGCAGCAGCAGCAGCAGCCGAGTGCTGGTGGCCAGGGGTCGATCATGTCGCTTTGATGTACACGGATACAGAGACAGCGGTTGGCGTCTTGTCTTGTGATGGCTGCTAATCTACGTAGAAGCACACGTCTCGACTGGCTGATGAGCACTTCTTGAGCGATGCGCTGTGACCACCATTCATGCACCTGAGGTCCTGAGGTCCACCGGCGTCTGTGTGAACGATCTCACAGCGCATCGCTATCACTAACCTACACGGTTGTCTACTGTATCTCAACACTAACAATTCTCACTTCGATCGTTACTAATTGATCTACAGATTCACTTGGCGCCGGGCTGGTCTCGCGGAACTAGTGGAAACGGTTGAAGCATCCCGCGGAAAGCCGTCACTAAACACAGCAAATACGGCGTCTTAGTTCACGGCTGAGGCCGACAGTGACAAATAACAACGACGTACAGTGTAATTTGCACACAAATAAATGAAAAAGCCAAACACTCGGCACGCGCACGATGTTACTTTTACGTACATGTTCATATACTTTCGTACGTAGCCGTAAATACCCTTTTTTCATATTCTGCGAAGTCAGCAAGTTTTCTGCAGTGTAACCCCATCCTCAATGGCAACAATTATACGAAATTATACAAATCTGGGAACTTTACGATATCACTATAGCTTCACAGCTTCACTGTATCGCGTCCACCCCTGACGCCACACACTAGTTCGTTATTAGAGTCAATCTCAACACTGAAACTAGTTTGTCTACAGCTATCCTGCTGTATGCTGACCGCAGTTCACGGTTTCGCAGCACAGTTCTCGACTAGCGAGTGACGTACAGCAACGGTCATCCACCAGTCTGCCAAGAAGACAAGATGGGCCAGTGTGGCGCCATCGTTGATACCGCAGAAACCAGAATTATCTTATCTCTTCCTCGTCTTGCTTCAGGACTTCCAGTGACGCTTTACTCCAGAGATACAGAAGAGTTCGTCCATGAAGGCAGACGCCTCCAGAGACTTCCTTGCCACAGACCATGGACAGCTCGATAATAGCTAGAATTAAAGGTCTCCTTGCCACAGACAGACGTGGGACAGCTGGCTTCGACAGCCAACCACAAACTGCGCTGGCGATCACGTGATCTCACAATCTGATGACGTCGATATCCGCCATCTTGTGCGCTGTGCTGGGCATGCGCACTGCGTGATTTGTATCTATATCCGGTGTCCATAAGCGACTGTTTGTGAGCGATAATGTGACCCGCTACGGGACTACGGGACTTACCGTCAAGTGCTTGACAGCAACAAAGAGAGGATTCTCTGCAAAAATTATTAGACTGACAATCATATATTTCTACACAGCATCAACAGGATATTCAACACTTTCAGCATCTGGTCTGGTCTGGAGACCTGACGTTTATTTTCGACTTAAAATAGTGCTACTGAGTTATAGCTGTGAATGTAACTGATAATTTGTGTATCGAATGTAGGCCTAAACTCGACAAAGCTTTGAGATAAAGATAAAAATTAAGGTCAAGATAAAGATGGTAAACTCGCGACGCTGACCTTGATCTTTGGCTCTTCATTGTACAAGTGTTCAGCAAGTGATACTTTAAGGGCTCAACGTGTCGATCAAATTTGTAAACCGCGTGAAAATTGACAAACTTTCTAGTTCATGACTGATTTATTAGGTCTGTTGATCCCGAGCTCTTGATCTTGAAAATGTGCTGCTCATTACACACTCCGTGGACAACATTTCTACAAAATTTAAACCTTCATGTCCCGTTGGCCGTTATTCGCTTATTAATGTTCAGATAGACAGATGGACGAACTAACGAAGTGCATTGCGCAATGCGGACTCCTGTAGGCAGTGTTTGAATTGCCGGGGAGATTGAGGGGGTTGAATCCCTCTAATTGTTTTCTCAACCCCTTAACACGCTGTCAAATTATGTACAGGGGGGTCAGCTATATACTGTATATATACGATTTACATCACAATGTTCTGTCTCCGACCGTCGAAAAGTTTAACCCCCAGCTATTTTTTTCACAGTTCAAACACTGCCTGTAGGCATGTACAGGATGCGGCAAAAAAGTAGCCCCCTAAAGTTTTTCGCTGTTTTCTCAGCAACTATTTGGGATTTTAATGTAAAATTTTACAGTTTTATCCAGTGAAACTCTGCCAAGTAAAATGTGATTCTGTTGAAAAGCGACAAAGTTAGGCCTATAGACTGTTCAACATGATTGCCTACCGATTTTTCAGCATTAAAAATGATCAAGCTAAAAATGCTATCGTATTTTCAAAAACCGGTTACCACATTACTGCCAATGACGTCACAGTGACGTTTTGATAAACAGTAATTTGTTTTGTTTATAAATTATCACTTAGTTGTCGTTCTTTTAAAGCAATTGCCGGCTGCCCACCGGGTTCATCTTCCAGCAGGACGGCGCGCCAGCAAACACAGCGCACAAAACGGGCTGTGGACCAACTGTCCAGATTTCATCACGAAAGACCATTGGCCTTCAAATTTGCAGAATATAAACCCAATGAACTATCGCGTGTGGTGTGCAATGTTGGAGTCTCACACCAAGCTTAAAACAAAGCCGAAAACAATCGCCGAAGTCAAGGAAGCGCTTCAGGTTATTTGGGGCAACCTGTCACAAGGACCGATCGACAAGGCTGTGAAAGACTTATCAAAGTAAGCGACTGAAGGCTTGTGTTGGAACTTGGAGCTGGTGGTGGACACTTCGAACATTCACACTGTCAATGAAATTCTGGCATTTGATTACTAGTTAACTGTGTTGTGGCAACGATGTTATTGCATTGGAGTAGTAGCTTGAACATTTTTAATGCTGAAAAATCGGTAGGCAGTCATGTTGAAAAGTCTATAACTTTGTCGTTTTTGTACAGAATCATATTTTACTTGGCGGTTAGATGTAGAATGTTTTTCTAAATAAAACTATAAAATTTTAAATTATAATTCCAAACGTTTGCTGAGAAAACAGCGAAAAACATTAAAGGGCTATTTTTGCCGCACCGTGTAGATGGAAGGCCGCATAATGCTCGTCAATGCTGAGTGAGATGAGGTCTGACTTCGATCCAATGCGCGGCGGTCGGCCTCCAAGAATAAACAGCGACTCGGGTCACGAGACACCGGGCCGGGGAGGCGCGTATCCGAGCAGAGTCATTAATCACACGCACTATTGGACAGCTTCAATCGACATTATGTTACCCGAGCGAGCGGAAAGCAGCCCCCGGCTACTCACACTCAGAGACCTAGCCGCAGGAAGAAACTAGAAGACGACGGCGATGACGCAGTGTCTCTATCTCAGTGCTGTCGCTAGCAATTTGCTGATGCGCTTGTCCACGTTCATTTCTTTGCCTGAAGCTTCGCTCCACATAACCACCCGTCAGTCACTCACTCACTGCACCCTCGTCTCAAACCGTCGCTTTCGTCTTGTCCATACTTATCGTGACGCAACATCACAGCGAGCACCGATCCATTCTGAATCCACTTTCCTCGGATTACATTCGCCCGCGAATTCGTAGACTTTTTGAACAAATTCACTGGACAATAAACGAAGACAAAGCCAGTGTGTTACTTACTGCGAGGTGCTCGTTTCAGTTCTTCATTTTTTTGAGCTGACGAAGTTTATTAACTCCATTACGCATATTAAATAACAAAGTTTACTATAAAAGCAAAAAACTTGACCTAAATACACAAAAGCAACAGGCTCGCAGCAATCCGCTAAACTCATCTCTAGTTTTCTCGCTTGCTCCAATCACATTGTCGCTTATCTTCGTCCTCCAAGGAACGTAATCTTATACATACCGCGGGCAACGAAGCATTCTCAACCATAGAGTGACTTCATGTCTCAGTCGAGTCTATTATATCGAAATTATTCCTCCGGGAAGGCGTCGATACAACTCAGCAGTTGCCTCACGCCGAGATAAGCGGTATTTACAGTCGTGCATTGCATATACTGCGCTGTCAAAATGCCGCGTTATCGAGATGCCCCGACGCCTGACACGCAATCGCATGCGCGGACTCCATTCGCTGCTGTGATGAGATGTGACTTCGTCTTATCAGAGGAGACCAGCGGACGACGGACACGGACAGACAATGACTTCACTGCCAGCCGTGACGAAGAACGTCACACTGAGATCACCCTGCAGCATGTGTCATGTAACGTGGGTTTCATTTGATTCCTGGGGTGTTTCAGAATGTGTCAGCGCTATAACGGTGAAAAGCGGGGTAAGGGAAACACCCCCATCAGACCGATAACTTATCAGAAAGAATTCTATTTTAACGAAACCCACTAGACCGAAATTCCTCATTCGTTTTATTTACCAAAGTCACGTTTGCCATTAGCTAGCTTAAGACAGCTAGGACCTATGTCCGCATGCATGAACGTCACAAAACAAATTTCGTGACATTCCTGTAAAAATTGACGCCACACCACTACAGACGAATTTGTCAGTCAGTCAACGGACAACCATTTACGTTTTATCGCGATACACACAAAAAGATATGTGAAACGTTTATACTGTATTTGCGTGTTCGTGTACAATTTCGCAAGAACTATATCCTGTGCGTTGCTGACGTACTAACTTTTGCAGACAAATTGCCGAAAATTGCCATCAACATTGCTGACGCACGCTTACTCAAGTTGTGTCAGCCCTGAAAGATAAAATACAATACCAAAAACGTACTTCCTTAAAATTTTGCAGTGTCTTATACAGGGTGCGGCAGAAAAAAGTGGACCCCTAAATTTTTTCGCTGTTTTCTCAGCAACCGTTTGGGATTTTAATACGAAATTTTACAGCTTTATTTACTGAAACCTTCTACATCTAACAGCTAAGTAAAATGTGATTCTGTTGAAAAACGACAAAGTTATAGATTTTTTAACATGACCGCCTACCGATTTTTTGGCATTTAAAAATAATCATGCAAAAAATGCTATTTAATTTTCAAAAAAACTGGTTACACGTTACTGACGATGACGTCACAGT
>Ga0209367_1010361_pt1 | contig 12511 bp, 2 predicted proteins | sample WorMetLIZISLAND2_FD_187412 | JGI IMG/M metagenome (GOLD analysis project Ga0209367, IMG submission 187412) | Marine gutless worms symbiont microbial communities from Max Planck institute for Marine Microbiology, Germany - Olavius geniculatus... ... | reverse complement strand
CAGAAGAACGACGAGCGTGCACTATGATTTGTACGATGCTTGTAAAGTTTAAACTGATGACCGCGTGTTGACACAGCAGAACAAAACTCAAACAAATTTACATCTAGATCCACATGACCAAAAAGATATTTGTGGATGACGATAGACACAAAGAACTGAAACTAAAGTGCTTTGGAGTGACGTCACAAAAGCCGCTGTAACTATTGTTTGATTTAACAGATTTAACTGAAATTTAACAGTTCTGTTGCCAATAAATTTGGCATTGTTGATGTAAAATTTTGTTAAAATCAAATGTTGTTTGCTAGAGTTACGCGAATGTACAATAACAGAGGTTTACTTATGTAACGCCATATTGGTAATGGAGATATTTTGTTACCGATATACAACAATTCCTAATAGGGGGCCTACCATCGCTAGAAAATAATATTTTTAACGATATTTGATGATCGCTTCAGCAATTTATTAAAAATAAGGCGTGCGAAATTTTATTTTGATTCGTTCAGGTTTGACATTTCTATTGTACGATGTCTAGGGGGCAGTAGCGTATTCAGGATTTGGCAAAGGGGGGGCCATGGCGAGCGCGCAGAGCGCGAGCCTATAACGGGGGTCTGGGGGCTCCGCCCCCAGCGGGGTCCAGAGGCAGAGCCCCTGGTCGGGAGGTCAGGGGGGCGAAGCCCCCCTGAAGCTGAAACACTTTTTGTTTTTGAACGTTCAATGGAGGCCGCAAATTCGCCCATTTTTTCTGAAAGTTGCTGGAAAACGGCAAAACGCATCTTTTTATATAAAGTCGCCTGGAAAAAATTTTCATGGTCGGGCCAAAGGGGGGGCATCGCACCATGGCCCCCCTAAATACGCCACTGCTAGGGGGTTACTCTTTTCTGGACACAGTGTAGTTTGGTTTGTCATAGTAAGTTGGTCTGAGCGCCATCTATCAGTGGTCGATGTTTAGTTGCGCACTTCATGATTCCATATTCCATATCGCTAACGTCCAGTCAACGCCCCGAGAGAGTTGCAGAACGAAGCGGCAATGTAAAGCAGGATTATTACGTAAGGGTGCCTGTAACATCGTGACAAGGGGGTTAAGTAGAATTGTCTACCTTAAATTTTTAGCTGTCGAAAAATGTCGTTAATCTTGCTGTCAAAAAATTTTTGTCCAAGAATGCAAAATGTAGCGCTAAAACCTATTTTAAAGAAATTTAGCTAAAAATTGTAATTTTGAACACTCATAATCTCATCTGTCGCAAATTTTTAACTGTCTGCATAACACAGAACACGAAGCACATTCATATAGGTCTACACGATATACCATGATGCATTACATAACACTATCCAAACTGCAGCCGACCGAAATTAAAACGTCAGAAGTCACTGGAGAATTACCCTAGCAATGAAAATCTGCAATGGGATGCAGTTAGAATAAGCATGCAATGACAGATGGTCGCAAAATATTCGGCCTATCGCGTGCAGTTATTATTGTGAGAGCAGGTACTCAGCATCTGTCGTCAGTCAAGTGATGCTAACGTCAAAGGATTGCTGCAGCTGGCTCGCGTCTCATCACGCAAAGCCAACACCGAGATGCACATAATGAAAAACGATCAACTTATATTACAGTTCTCTGTTGTAACCAGGCAGTCATCAGCCACGTGTGAACGGCACGCTATTTCTTAAGGCGCATACAGAGCGACGTAACTGAAATGAACTGACACGGTTTAGTTTTAGACCAACTGACCAATAGGCGAGCAGGGAGAACCCACTGGTCATTGGTTGACGAGCACGTGCGCGTAGTCACGTTAGACGGTATCTACTGTAATGCATTAGGCCTACTGCTTGCCCATTGGTCACTTCGTCCAAAACTAAACTATGTCAGTTCAGTTCAGATTCGTTCACTTTAGTTACGTCGCTCTGTATGCGCCTTTACAATTTATCAAAACTTTCGACTATTATAAAATGTTGAATCCGAGAAGCTTGATAAAAAGTCAAAAATACTGCTGATGTCCGTCATCATTTAAGCACAATATACAGTCGCCGTTTAAGATACTTTTTTCGTTTATATTATTTTAATTACATGTAGATTTATTATCCCTACGGACTTGACTATAACTACAGTTAAAAAATTTCGGATTGATTGATTGATTATTGATAAACTGATAACCTCGAACATCTTTGAAAGATGTCGACCAACATTGTGTAGAGTTGTTGCGCTCAGCAACAAGAATCCTGTTGACATGATGATGACCGTCACTGGCAGCATGCATATAATGGTCGATGGTGAAGCAGACCTATATAATATGCAGCGACAATGACCTCAGTGGCCGGCTGACCTGTCGAACGAGACCATTATGAACGGTAATAAGCCCAATCCCGTCTAAGAATCGCGAAGAGGTAGTGTTACTAGTTTGCCACGCAGTCAGTAGATTGCATTCATTATCGCATGAATGTGCTGCGACATGGGCTACTTGCTATGGCGTGCTATGGTCACGATATCCGTCCCCGAAATGGTCTATACTGTGTGTGGACAGTAGGCCTATAGACCAGTATAGACCACGTCACTGAGTACTTCTTAGTTCTTAAGTCTACCACTGATTTGGCTAATAACAAAATTTTGAAAATCTGTTTTTTTTTTCTGTCGGGCGTAATAATTGAATGCGTGAAAGTTATATAAAGACGTTAATCTTTATTGGACCACCCCGTAGGCTACATGGGCATAACGGGTGTCCATTCGCTGTTGGCGAAGCGAGCGCCGTAGAGCGACCATCCATTCTCTGACTGTTTGAAGCCATCAGTTCCGAGTGGTCATCGCTAGGTCCACCGCTGAATAAACACAGACTGAGTGACGCTCGCGTGTGCAATTATGGTCGGATGAAGTCGCCAGAGATGTTCGTGACACAGCTGCTGCAGCTGTCCAAGCATGCGCCATCTAGCAACCATTACGTACGTGCGTGTGTTTTGATTGATGGGACCGGCGCGGATTACTGGAACACAGAACAGTAGCCACGACTGAAGGACGGCAGCTGCGTAAAGAATGTATCTGATCCGGCACAAACGTCGACAACAACCTACAGATGTCACCATCGATGATAATCCGAAGCCTTAGAAAATGTCACACAAACGGTGATGTAAGATCGATCACACGAAAGGTCTACGATCAAGAAACTGATATACGGCCAACAATTTTCTGCTGCGTTTGGCCAGCTCAACGTTGGACTGTGCTACTGCTACACATCACGTGACGCGATTGATTGGACGTAATGAAACCATTTTGGTCTCGGAAAACTTCACACTACACTGTGTCCGGAAAAAAGTAACCCCTTATGAACAATAGAAATGTCAAATCTAAACGAATCTAAATGAAATTTTGAACACTTAATTCTTAATAAATTGCTGAATCGACGATTACATTTCGTTGAAAAATATTATATACCGGTAATAGCGGAGTTATCAATAATTGTTGAATATCGACAGCAAAATATCTCCGTTACCAATAAAACTTAGGGGAGGGCGCCCTGCCCCACACACTGCCATGACTACGCTACTGAAAACTGACACTCAGCATGCCAATATTTCACCTTCTAGCTGTAGGAATCATCCGCAGTCTCGCGTCTAAATGGAAATTACTGTACACGTATAGGCCCTATACCTAGCTTAAAAAACCACAGATATAGAAATCGTTGCATCTGAAACGGCGTCGAATAGGGCATACGCCTGTAAAATGAAACACGTCGATCAATAGGACAGGGATACAACCAAAAATGCCCAATTTTCTGCAGCTGAGCCACCATTGCGCACTACCAGTTCGAACGGGTAGGCCTAGTACATACCAGACTTTCGCTGTTACATCTAACTTCAAGAGGAAACTTGAAAATTGTCCTTTCTGTGCAAAGGGTAAACTATCAGTACCAGTCTACCAACAATCACAAAAATTAACTTCGCAAATACATTTTGACTTTGTAGTTCATAAAATACTGCAGTTAATAATTGGCGACTTGTAATCACCGCATTGTTGCAAATTTACAGAATCGTCTATTTTCAATATTGCCTAGAGAATTGTGTTCTCCCGTGTAGCCTGAGGCTGTCCAGACCAATATACAGCCCATCAAAATGCCCGTTGTCAGCACGCACGAATGTTTCAAGTCGCGCACTGACCAGTGGTCAGTAGCCGCGTTGACTGGGCGTTGTTTAATGACCTGGCGAGCATTTGGCAGGTGTTTCGGCAGAATTACCGCGCTGTCCTAACATACACTGACGTCGAGGCACTCAGAAAAGGCCAATTACGCTAATGTCAACTTGACAAGAACATCTGTTGGTTGATCATAGTCGTCTGACATCATTGTAGCTGGCCTACGTGTAGATTATGGTATGCTGACGAACACGAGCAGTAGTAGCCCTACAGTTAGTAATTCACAACGTTGCAAGGCACCAACGCAACAGATTTAAGGCGAGACAGATTTTATTCCAGCTCTTAATTTTATCTTAGAATTTAATACTGTCACGGTTCCTTTAGTTTTTCTCTGTTCTTCACCGATACTAATGTAAGCCTAGCCGACTCAAATACTTATTTCTAAGTACCTTCAATTGGACTACAATTTGTCAGCTAGCAAACTGGTAGTGTCACTTGTAAAGGTGTTAACAACCATGTCACATGCGAAAACCTTGCAGAATGTTTCATTCTTCTGTAATGGATCTGAAAATGGAATCTTCACAAAAGATAAAGAACAATCAAAAAATATGATAAGTATTCGACACATATTTTTACAATGAGGAACAGTCAGCAACTCAGTAGAATTTCAAAAAACTACTCATGAGGAGAGGCTTAAACCTTCAGAACACTGGTGAAACATAAGCCAAAAAATAGTTGTATATTGATTAAAAACAAATACGCAACCACTACGCGTATGACAATGTCTTGTTCCATACAGCACAGGTCTTAGCAAAGTTACGAGAGATCAGTCTGAACATTTTATGTCCACGACGACAACATGTCAGTTCATTAAGATTTCCATCTGGACCAGGCGAGCGTTTGTGTCGCCGGGAAGTCGGTACGGTATCATACCGGCGAACATGATCAATGCCTGTGCTTGTGAACGCAGCTTCATCAGATACTGTCAGCAGACGACACACACAGCAGCATACGTCAGAACAGACAGCATCGTACAATCAATAACCACTACTCTAAGTCTTCACAAAAAACTAAAGCTGTCGAAGTGTTAATTTTTTTAACACATTAACGCACTGTGTTAATTTTTTAATGCATTAATTAACGCATTATTAACGCACCCAGGCCCGTCGAGAGGGAGAATAGGGGAGTAAGTTACCCTGGGCCCCATGTTTGGGAGAGCCCTGCCTGTAAAATAGGCCTATAGAAAGTTAGAAATACATTTTTTAAATGCATAATCAACAATAACTGATGACATAGTTAGCATAATCTATTAGCCTGTCGTCGGAATAATTATTTATTTACAGTAGTAATGGAACATCAACTACAGTTTAGTTACTTGAATTCATTCGATTGTCAAATAACCGCAGTTTAACGGAATATTGGAACTTTTGTTCACAGAATTTCGTAAATTAACGTAGATTGGTGTATGTGTGTTGATTTTTTTAACGCACGTTAATTTTTTTAAACGCGTGTCAATTTATTAACGCATCAATTTATGTGTTAATTTGACTGCTCTACAAAAAATACTGCAAAAAATAACAGATTTGATATCTTTTCCAACAGTGGGGAGGAGAGATGGAACAGCAGTATATGCATTTCAGCCCCAAGCAGAATGATTTAATACCGTTTGTCGTTGGGACTCGTCCGGCAGACATCGGGTAGAACTGAACGATGCATTGGCCGCAGGACTCTGGAACCCTGCAGTACTCCTATAACATGCACAGCAGACAATGCGATTCACACAACAACTAAATCAACGCAATGCTCTAAATTCACGCATTGAGTCAATGCAGCCAATAAACGTTCAGCTCCATTCGCCAAAGTGCCAAACACCGTACTCAACTTTCTTAAGCAAAATTTCAAAACATTTTTATTCAATGTCACTTATGGATTTATAGCATTCTGGCATTTGCACTTGATACAGCGGTTAAGGTGTTATTAAATATGTTTTATCTTTTAAGCCTAGTATTTCTGACTGTTAATTGCCTGTAGAAGGTACTGTACAAAAAGTTTATCATGCTTGTGATTTTGTGATAGATTTACACAAGACCAGAGGTACATCAGAAGTAACTAAAGAAAATAAATGAAATTTTTTTCTGACATATGTGATTTGTGATTGATTTACAAAAATATAAAGGACAAAAATCTAGTTCAAACGTCGATAACTTCATGGCATTTATTGTTCAACTGGCAGCAGTCAGCACGTATGCATACTTTGTCCGATATTGGTTCAGCAGGAGCGTCATCATGGCGAGCAAGACATCAGGCAAACTTCGCCGAATCTCGTCAGTGTATGTACGAAATGCTGTCACCTTCTGTTCAACTGCTTCCTGCGTCAACGGCAAAAACTTCAGGTCCTGCATTACCTACAGAAACACATTGCCAATTCCTACAATAACTTACACATACACTGACATTACTGAAATAATGCACGGAAAGTTCTCTGCATAAGGCAGCAGAGCAACTTTGACTGGATAGCATTATGTATGCCATTTATGACTTACTGCAATAGATGCAAGTACAACAGCTTAAATAACCACAAGCAACTGGCAATGTCACACATACTAAAAGAAACACAACTGATGTTTTCAGTGACTAAAATAACACAAGTGAATGAACGAGGAATCTACAGTCACTGATTAAATTATCAATGACAGCAGAATCACGCCAACTGCCCTGAGAAATGTTAAGCAAACGAATTGCGGAATTTAGTTCTGGCGACGTGTTGGTTAACAGAAGATGCACATGCTCACCGAGTATGCTCGATCGTGGTTGCCACTATGATAAAGGTTGAAAAATGTCATCAGATCGAGCTGCAGATAAAACGTTGACATGGCCGTTCTTGTGCATTCCACACCCAGAGACCGATATCTACACCATAACAAACACCGTAATTCAGAGTTCCTACAGGTGTCATGCAGCAAAATTCACAGACTTTTCCAGTCATTGAATGACAATTTCCCTCATCTTAGAAAACAACAACCCTATCGCACAAATGTCAAACACGGTACACTACAGGGTGGGCCAAAAAAAACTGGAACTGTTTGAGCGTTGATAACTCAGCGATGGTTACCCGTAGAAAGGCGTATGATATGTCAAAAGTTTCAGAATGCTGTAAAGAATAAACGACAAATTTGCATAGTGAACATTTAAATATTCTTTGCCTAATTTGCACTAATATTCGTAACCCCCGAAATTCTGCCAAATTTGACCGTAACACGTGGATTTAACATAGATATTTGAGCTTTTATAACTTAGCGATGTTTATTGTCGAAATGCGCGTAATATGCCAAAAGTTTTAAAATTGTGTACAGAAGAAGTGTGCAACTTTAATGTCTTAACATTTAAATATTCTTTGCCAGATTTACACAAATCTGCTCCACCCCTAAAATTATGCTAAATTGGCAGTAATGCATAAAGTTAAGTTGATTTTCATTCAGCATACAGTGAAATATCAACAATCATTAACACATACATTGAGTTTAGATAAAATTCGACATAGGCAGTTGCCCAGCTTCTGCATTCATAACCGTCATCAGTCTTGTTAAGCAGCTGATCGATCGCTGGAGTCAACGTGTTCAGGATCAGCTGAGCCCAGCATTCGATTAGCACACGTTTTAGCTGGTCAGTTACTGAAATTTTGTGACCATGCTATCTGTTGCAATGCCCCCACACTTAATAATTCACAGAATTTAGATCTGGACTTTTTGGCAGTGAGTTTTTGAGTTCAATGAACACAGGCACATGGTAGTGCAGGCAAATGCCTAATTTAAGGGGAAATGAAGATTTATGCAAATTAGGCAAAGAAAATTTAAATGCTTCACTATGCAAATTTGTCCTTTATTCTTTACAGCATTCTAAAACTTCTGATGTATCACAGGTCTTTCTATCATTTACCATCGCTGAGTTATCAACGTTCAAACAGGTCCGTTTTTTGGTCCACCCTGTATATCATAACTAATGAAACAGTATTAATGGAGCATTATGCAAACGACAGAAGGCCTGGTTGGGGGCTCAGGATGGCAAAGCGAATACCACAACTATCTGCAAATGTTTGCCTAATTGAATAACTAGGCTTTGCCTTAGAAAAAAGACAAGATTTAAAAAAAAATAACTTCAACAACAAGGTATCTGAACAATCTAACCAAAACAACAGATAATTCATTCATCAAGCCAGCTCTGTTTAATTGGAACACGATCTCAAAGTTTTTGACCATATGCCACGTAAACTGAGATTCGATAAGTATGTCACCATCACGACTGCATGCCTCTGTGCAATGGACAATGCAAGCTGGCTTAGCCTGTCGCGGGTGGACTTCACTGCTGGTGACTGAGACACGACTTGACTGAGCAGCTTGTTGAGCAGTTCCAACACTTTTTCAGCATTCTACCAACAACACACCACTCACACCACAATATCAAGCAATTCCATTCAACCAATTACATTTGTACTATATGTAGTTTTTATGCACTATGCATAGATGTTGATTAATGAATTTAATCCATTTCTGACAAGTTTCACACGTGAAAAAACACCATTAAGTTTTGGTAATCTGGAATATTAATGTTATGAATGATTACCAATTTTCACAACATTTTCAATGCAGCATCAAACAAAAATATAAGTCAATGCTGACAAAGTTATGAAAGCCATGGCTTAATTTTTAATGGACTATCCTTAGTAAATTTTCAACCAGTACATACACACACAATGACAAAACTATTCAACTAGAAAACAAAAACAACAATCGTTTAAAACCAGATAATATTCATATGAACACAGAGTCTGTCCGATGCATTTCGACAGTTTACAGTATATGTCCGTATATATTCAGTGAGCTGTTTAAACCGTTTAATTTCAAATTGTACAGCAGCAATGATCCTTTCATCCTTCTGTATTATTTTAACTAAACAATAAACAATGTCAGTTACAAGACCATTCGATTCGTCACCAGCGCTTTACTCTAAAAGGTCCATCGTCACCATGCATCTATCTGGCACCGTTACGGAGATACGGTGCCTCAAAGATAATGGGGTCACGAGTTTGACCTTTTGGGGTTACGTGACGTCATTGGTCACGTGACCATTCAACTCCCGGGAGTCGAGTTCCTATGGGTGGTCCATGGTGACCATGCCTCTATCTGGCAGACATGGAGCCTCAAATATTGGATGCACAGACCTGGACACGAAAAGAAAGACAAAAGAATGAAAACAGAAAGAGGAAGGGGGAGGGGAAGGGAAGGGAAAAAGAAAGTGGAAGGAGAAAAGGAATGGAAGGTAAAGGACAGGGAAAATGGAATGGGAAATGGAAAAGAGAAGAAAAAGGAAAAAGGGGGAAGAGAAAAAGGTAAGGGAAAGGGGAAAAGGAAGGAAAAGAGAAAGGGTAAGAGAAAGGAAAAAGGGAAAGAAAAAGAAAAGGGATAGGGGAAGGAAAAGAGGAACGGAAAAGAAGAAAGGGAAGATAAAGGAAAGGGAAAGCGGAAGGTAAAGAGAAGAGGAAGCAGAAGGGAAAGAGGAAGCGAAAGGGAAAGAGGAAAGGAAAGGAAAAAGAAGAAGAAAGGGCAAGGGAAAAGGGAAGGGGAAGGAAAAAGGGATGGAGAACAGGAAGAGAAAGGAAAATGGGAACAAGAAGGGAAAGGAAAAAAGGAAGGAAAAGGGAAGGTGAAAGGAATATAGCTTAAGAAATGTTGGACGCACTGACGCACGCACGTACACTCAGGTGACTTTATACTCTGTCCAATGCTATGCATTGCATTGGACAGACAACAAAAGTGTTTAACAAAAGCTCAGCAGCTATAATAAAAATTTTCAACAGTAACTTTGGTGATTGTAACACAATGTAGAAAATAACAAAAGTTTGCAAAAAAGTAGATCATAAGCAAAAGAAACCTGTGCAAGATCGTATAACTTGACAGCATCTTCAAAGTGGCCTTTAGCCTCGGTGTCTTCAGCGACCACCTCCACAATGTTCTGTGTGTCAAGACGGAACTTGTCAATGGCACCTGGCCGACGAGTCCCGTCCATCTGAAGACTGCCAAGAAGCATGTCAAACTGCCGACAGACAAACAATCATGTCAGTCTATGGCTTTAAAGGTCCATTGACACTAATTAACGTATATATTTTATCCATTTCCTAAAAGTGCAAAATGTTGTGATAACTTTGACAGTAATATTGGTGACTAGCGTTTTGTCAACACACAGAAATTTACTTTTGAAATCGACGATCTATGAAAATCACATAAAAAAACGTGCCACCATATTGGGACGTAGACGCCCCCGGTGGTGTCATCACGCTAGCTAATAGACATCACGAATATTAATGGCCTAGCCTAGACTGATGACCAGGGACCAACTTAATTCACGATTTCACGGCCGTGACATTTTCCGTGAAATTAGCCTTCTTCCGTGAAAAACACTGATTTCCGTGAAATCCGTGATTTTTCGTGAATTGTAGCGCTTTTAGTTTAATTTATGACAATTCCAGAGTTTTATCAGCAGCTTTTGTACGGATGTTGCTGTTTGCTACGCGTCGCACTTCAGCACTAAGTAGTTGACATTGACTGTCTTGAGTCTTGACTTAGTGTAGTCACTTAGTAGTGACTTAGTATTCGTTGTTCTGAAATTTCTTCATTTGCAATAGCGCAGCACCTTGAAATAACGTCTGTGGGGCCCGTGAATTTTCCGCGAAATTTGACACATTTTAAAAATTCTGCCGTGAAATCATGCATTTTTTCCCGTGAATTCGGTTGGTCCCTACTGATGACGTTACCGGCTAGGCCATTATCACTAGGCTAGGCTCATGATGTCACTGGGAAAACTGGTAAATTAGAATTTTTTGCCTAACGTAATGTAATGCCGCATTTCGTTTGAAATTGCACATTAATTTCGTATATTTATGAAGCTCAAATCAACATATTATATATGCGAGATTAGATGTCTAATTTGAATCTACATAGATTGCTAGAGTGAGTTTGACCGTGACCATGGACCTTTAAACCTGAATTCGTGTTTTTCATGGTTCTTAATTTATTAAAATGAGCATTGCTAGATAAAGCCCATGTCAAATAAATATCTACAAGAAAGCCCAGATGTTGCTAGGAAAGATGCAATACAGACTATAGTTCCTGTTGCAGTACTGACCTTCAAGGCCATCCAAGGTCGATGATTTTCATGTGATCTGAAAAGGCATATGTGATTTCCTACTAGTGATCAATAGCAACCTAGGCCCTATCTTGCACCATTTAGCCACAAAAACACATACTGACCTTCAAGGTCATCCAAGGTCAATGATTTTCATGTAAACTGAAAGAGCACATGCCACTTTCCATTATGATTAATATTAACCGTGGCACTATATCTCACAGTTTCTGATATACAGCCATTCATAGCTTGAAGCTTTTCACTGACAAAAAATTTTGCAGCCAAAACGCTGCAGATGGAGACATGGTTACTATTGACAGTCTAGAAAGTCGCCAGTGCCCTATCCCCTATCGCCGACGCTTTACGACATACTGTTTAGCCACAATACTGCACGATTGCCATACCATAATGCATTATGATCCTTCAAGGTAACCCAAGGTCAAAAATTTTCTTGTCATTTGAAAGCCAATATGCGACTTCCTATTAGAAATCAATAGCAACCTAGGCCCTATCTTGCACCGTTTGACCACAATACATCCATGACAGACGACAACAATAGACAGACAGGTAGACGACTGCAGTGCCATAAACGCCTACAGCATAGCTGTAACAAGTCAAAAAGTGTGCAAACTCATAGGTTTAAAAATTTAATGGCAACAAAGTATTTCATTATTCGTGGAACAAAAAAACCAAAATTTAATTAACCCACTGAGTTTATGAGGGATGAGCAAGTGGATCTGAACCCTAAATCAGTCATCCAATGAAACTTGAAGATGAAACTAAAAGTAGTTTACACAGAGCTAACAAAAACTAGGCTAAAAACAGAAATGCTGACTAATCTGGCAAAACCATCCTCAAAACTGCTACAGTTGTTACTTTAGCTAAACAATGGATTGCATAATACATGAATGTCACAATTTGCACTTTTACGACTCCAACATACAACATAATGTCCTGAGGATCATTACTAGGGACCAACTTAATTCACGATTTCATGGCCGTGACATTTTCCGTGAAATTGGCCTTCTTCCGTGAAAAATGCTGATTTCCGTGAAATCCGTGATTTTTCGTGAATTTCAGCGCTTTTAGTTTAATTTATGACAATTCCAAAGTGCTATCAGCAGCTTTTGTACGGATGTTGCTGTTTGCTACGTCTCACACTTCAGCAGTAAGTAGTTGACATTGACTGTCTTGAATCTTGACTTAGTGTAGTAA
>Ga0209367_1010360_pt1 | contig 12512 bp, 6 predicted proteins | sample WorMetLIZISLAND2_FD_187412 | JGI IMG/M metagenome (GOLD analysis project Ga0209367, IMG submission 187412) | Marine gutless worms symbiont microbial communities from Max Planck institute for Marine Microbiology, Germany - Olavius geniculatus... ... | reverse complement strand
GCTACGGTGGTTATGGTCACTGATGTCGATCGACTTACAAGTAAGTAGTTTGGCATTTGCATTATATTGTTGCTATTTGCATGAGATTGAATGCAACGCATATGAGTATCATATTCAGGAGCAGCACTAAGCTAATTACACTTTCACCATTAACTTTTAAGGCCTATGTAGTGTTTTGCTTAGAGCTTAGGGCCTATATTGGTCCCTTATAACTTTTCCGTCTTTGTTTTCTTTCCATTTTTTATTTTTTTTGTCCCTTTCGATGAAGCTTTTCCCCCAAATCCAACTATGTGTGGGAGCGCTGTAGGCTAATACGTTCCCTATGTGATCTATGACAAAGCCTTACGATACCCCTACAGACAATGTTTATTTTTTGACATTCTGCGTCTACAGAGATGCATTTGAATTTTTAAGAAAACCAGAGTCTAAGTTATGTACAAACGTGTGAGAAATATGTTTTGATGACCTTTGGAAGGCGGAATCGCTTCTTGTAATCGCCTGGAAGTAGAGTACTTGCGTTACATTTTTGTCGCTAATCGTATGCGTCTATCTTTTTCAAATTTTCGGGGCGAACTTCAAAAGACGTATCATTTATGCATTAGTGTGCGGCACTGCCGTTCAAGGTCACCCAAAGTCACTGACTTTAGTAGCAATCGAAAGGGCATTTGTGACTTCGTATTAGTGACCTATGCCCTATCTCGTACCGTTTCTGAAATAGGGTAAAGGGGGGAATATGAACACCTAAGTAAGTAAGTAATCTTTTATTAAACAACGGTCAAACGCCATTGCAAAAACAGAACATAACAAAGCATAATCGTTACAATATCGATAAGAAAAAGGGGAAAAAGAAAAGAAGAAGAAAAATAAAATAAAATGAAATGAAATACGGTAGAGCTACAACAGTTCCACATGCAAAATCTAATACGCATTACCTTAAGTGAGTTAATGATTATTGCAGTGATACATAACCGTATAGCATGGCAATAGGTCCTGGACGTTCATATTACTTTGAAGCCGTTAAAATAGAACTGTTCATATTACCCTAAGCATAAATCACGAGAATGTAATGAGCTAGAAATTTTACAAAAGAAGCCTAAATGTATAAACGTGTTAGTATCGCAAAAATAGCTACATGTATAGAACCTGTTCATATTACCCACAACTGTTAATACTACTGTCCATATTACCCCACTACCATACTTTTAATGCCACGTTCATATTTCCGACGCTAGTAGTAGGCCCAACTCAACAAATTTGCTGCTAGGCTGATAATGCTTGTCGCTATTTTTGCTGTATGGCGTAACTAAAAAGATTAGTAGGCTGTATCAGTCAAGATAGAGTGCCATTCGTGACGTAGTGCAAAATTAACAAGGTCAAATGCAAACGTAGAATTGATAAGAAAATTCACAAAAAAGTTTGACCGTGATATATAAACAGTTGTCTGTAAAAGTTTTATTTTTATGTGTGCAGCACACCAAACACGACGTCTTCAGTGCGTCACAAGCTTAAATAAATAGAAAAACCATGTTCATATTACCCGCATGTTCATATTCCCCCCTTTACCCTACAGCGACTTAGCCTATTGATTGAAAGTCGCACATTTTCCTACCCACGTCTCATTTTGTGCCCTCGGACGGTATGATCCATTTCGAATTTCTGGAAAGCTTTACGGGTCTTGAAACTAGAGTCTTTCTCGGATCTAACAATGAAGGTTTCTTGATCTAGCTTGCACCGCTTTGATACAGTGCCACGGTGTGACAGAGACTGACGGACGGACGCCTCGACGATAGCTAAGACGCGCTATACAGCATATACGTGCTGTAAGGCGTAAAAATCATTAGGACCTAGCACTGTCTCCACAAATGTAAGTTGAAATGTCCTTGCGGCCTGCGTATCCATGTCAGCTCTCTGAGCTGCCACTTTAAAAAGCTAGCCGCTATTGGCTATACTAAGCATATAGGTCTAAACTGTGCACGATAGGGTACTGTATTGTGTCGTTTAACAGGCAATCCGTGGAGTTGTCAGATATTGTGTACAGTTATAACGTTGATCAGCGTCGCTGTCTCTATCGTCGTCATCAACCGACGTTGAGTGCACTGTCCGTCGACCGTCTTCCAGCTGCTGCATCTACGCCGCCAGTTTTTTTTCACTTTTTGTCTGCTGTCATCTATTCGCGAACGCTTTAATTGTCGTCCGGACGGCAGTTTTGTAACTATAAGCTACATGCTACAGACGCGTGAGTGTTCCATGTTATTTGCAATCATTCTTTCAGACGTCGACGTCGCGTCTCGACCAGTGTAACTGATCTTGCCGCGGTTTGCATGACTTTCTAGCCATTGCATCATTACGCCATTCGACAAACAGTTTTTGCGAGTAGCCTGTCTCAACCTCTTAGTTTAAATGCGCTGCGACTGTTCGCGCGCACATTGCAACATATGGGCCTAGTACACGTCTGCGAAAATGTGACAACAATGTCACGTGCGCTCAAAAACAAACCGTATGAAACCGAACAAAAAGCACGGAAAAAGACTAAAAAGAAAACGGACGAGCGCGAAGAATTCCACTGAAAGCCAAGTCTGGCTCGAAACCGAGCAAAATGAATCATACTGAAGGCTAATGAATTACAGTAAGATGCAGACGCCTATAGGGACTTCTTAAGCTAGTGATGAGATTTTAGCATGTCGTAGCGTAGTTTGATGCAACGCGTCATAAAATAGGTCTTATGGATTATGATTTTGTCATATAACAATAATTTAGCCCGTTTTAATAATTATTACAGGTTGCCTATTTTGCCTAGAAGCAGTAGCAAAGACAACAAAAACAACACATAAAGTCTTCTCATCATAAACAGCTCTCGCATCACTATACAGTAACTGCATGCAATAGTTTAAATTGGCCCATCCCCATAGAGAAAATAAAATAGAAAGCCCTAAAAGTTTGTATTGTATGCTTCTAGACAGCCCCGTTCGACGTTAGAAAATCGACCCGCAGTCCTATACCCTGTAGTACCCAGAACACTGTGCAGTTTATTACGCGTACATCTAATAATATTCTGCGTCATTGTATCGATTTATTAGTTAGCGAAGTTTAAATATTCTGACGTTGCTGTGCTAGATGATGAGTCTTTGTGTTGTTTTACGCACATTCACTCTGCAATAAATTTGCGTTGCAAGACTAGTTTACTGTGATTAAAATTATGACGTTTACTATACTGATGTCGATATGTCGGTAGATTGGCTCGTGCATGCGGGGCAAAACTATTAGCCCACTGCATTTTCTTTGCAAAAAGTTTGCCAAAATGTCCAGCTTTTTATAAAGTTAACTTAAAATTCCACTGTTTTGCATGCAAACTAGAACAAGAAATTTGAGCTAATGTTCACGAGACGCGCGAAAGCCTATAGCAGTTCCGGTTCAGTAGTTTAGCTGAAAATTGGAGTGTTCACGCTAGGTTAATATACAAATACCAAATTTTCTACCTAGATCGCATACCGGTAACGAAAGTTCCGTGGCGCCACCTTGTGAATGACAGACCTGAGTCGCAGCCCGAAATCGCCAAAAAAATCCATAAAACCCCCAGTTTTGGCGTTCAAGGTCATCCAAGGTCATTGAATTCGGCGCCAATCGAGAGCCAGTGTAGGACTTTCTATTAGTGATTAATAGTAACCTAGGCCCTATCTCGCACCGGTACTGAGATACAGCGACTCATTGGCCAAAAATCGCAAATTTTGCCCACCCTCCTCTCATTTAGCGCCCTCGTTCGGGGGTGACCCCCTTCGAATTTATGGAAAAGCTTTACGGTTCCTGAAACTAGTCTTCCAGGCAGCCGACAGTGAAGATTTGGTGATCCTAGCTTGCACCGTTTTTGACTGATCCACCCGTGTGACAGACAGACAGAGAGACGGACGGACGGACAGAATTGCTAAGACGAGCTGAAAGCAGTAGCTGCTTTCGCGCGGAAAAACAATTCAGACATGTGTCTGTATGCAAGACATATTAGGTTTTCTAAGACTTTTTCAAGGTTTTTTTGGTTTAGCGTCCAACGAACACCGAACACAAAATTGCGACCCAGGAAAAACATCTTATACATCAGGTCCGTTATATAATCATACCGGTACTGTTTTCTTTATAAATTATAGCAAGAAAAAGTTTCAAAAATAGTGATTAAAATATAAAACATTATATGTAATAACTTTCACAACAAACAAAAACCCAAAGATTGGATATTTGAAGTTTTTAAAGGCTGTTTTAAATAACGTAAAAAAACCTAGGTTTGTTAGACCAATTTTCCAGCCCTGGTCGCAATGGACAATAGCCTACCGGTATCATACGCCATAGGCTGAGCACTAACCAGTGTTCGGGTGCTGATAAGTAGCAGTCAGTATACGACTTCACCTACTATCCCCACTGCAAAGCAAATTAGAAATGACTTAAGGACTGTCATAAACCAAAACCAGAAGGGCCGCTCGTGGATCAAACAAGAAATCTGAGCTAATGCTCATGAGACGCGCCTTGGTCTATCTTCATCCATTTCGTGGTAATTCAATCTTCTGCAGCTAAATATCGCAAAATCACTAAAACCCTATTTTGGGGTTAAAGGTCATTCAATGCCACAGATGTTGATATCATTAAAAAGCGTCACTAGTGCTTGTTATGATAAGCAGCACGTCTGTGCCTATCTGCAACCGTTCTGACGCTAGACGAGGCAATAGCAGAAAGATAACCACTTTTTAGAGGGGTACCCCTCTTTCACACCCTCGTGCGCAGGCCTTATTGAACGTAGGCGATCGGGATTTGGACTGCTAAAATCTACATTCAATGCTAAGCATTTTGTACGCAGGTTGTCTTGGTCTATATCCAGCCATTTCGGCGCAATTCACTCTTCAAACGTGCGTCGCAGCACGAAATCGCCAAATTCACTAAAACCCCTTATTTCTAAAGTTCGAGGTCATTGAAGTTAATCGATGTTGACACCCCTAAGAAGCTTGTCGCAAGCGCTTGTTATGATAAGCAGCACGTCTGTGCCTATCTGCAACCATTTTCACACCAGACAATGCACTAGCAGCAACATAACGTCTTTTAGGGGATGCACATCTTTCTCCCTCGTCCGAGGGGATCCCTTCACCCAGCGTCGTAAAATTTTGTCACAAAATACTAGAGAGTCGGCGAAAACCCGATGTCTCTATCTCACCTGGCCTTGAAACGGTATCGGGTCGTGACAGACAGACGGGCAGACAGATGTAATAGCTATGTTAACTCTCGCGCGTAAAAACGACGCTATAGGCGACACTGAAAAAACGGATTTCTAGCCAAGGATCAGCGAGCTCCCTAGCAAGGGGTCTGCATGGATTGAACGCTGTAAACTCCTCAAGTTGGGTATGGGGCACAAACTGGACCAACCAAAAAGTTTCCACTGTTTTCAGCAGTCAGCGTGGCGTTTCTTGATGATATAAAGATAAATCGTTATTTAGTAGGGTCACGCAACCCTGCTTATCAAGCTTGATGCACTGTGTCTCAAAAAACATCTCCAACATTTTTGACTGTAACTTGAAAATCAATTATCAAATTTTGATAATTTTTAATACGAATATTCCTCACACAACTTGCCATCAAATGACCATTCAGTTTTCCACCTCACCCAGCATTTGTTTCTGCACTACCTGGGGAAAACATAACCAGCGAAATATCACTTTTTTATCCAATGCGATATGATTGCTCAACACATTTTGTTCACATTTCTGACACTTTGGCTGACATTTTATCCAGCTGTCTATTTTTCAACTGCCTGCAGTAAAATTGCTTGAAGTGTTTGCCCACTATGCGAACACAGGCAAGGAGATGCTTTCTCCATTCATTGACAGCATTACTGATAAAGTTCTGCTCCAGACCAATGCAGGCTGTACCAGTCGCTTCTTGACTTCACAAACATTCCTAAACTTCATCTGGTAGAAAAACTGCTGCATGACAGTCAAACTTCAGTTGGGGCCCACAGATATTAGGATAAATGGAATTTATTGAAGTTTTTTTCAATTCATTTTAACACGTATTATGCTTGGTTTGCTTTCTGCAGGTAGTGCAAAAGCAGACGTTGGGTGAGGTGAAAACTAAAACACTTACTTAATAGCCAGTTGTGTCAGAAATATTTCTGCCAAAAACGATTAAAATTTGCTTATCTTTCTTTAACTTATGATCGATAATGTCGGGGATTTTTTTCAGGTTTTCTGTTTATTTCAACACATTTCGCTTGATCTGCTTTCCCTAGGTAGTGCAGAAGCATACATTGGGTGAGATGGGAAACTGAACGGTCATTTGATGGCAAGTTGTGTCAGGAATATTCTTACCAAAAATTATCAAAATCTGGTAATTGGTTTTCCAGTTACAGTCAAAAAATGTCGAGGATGTTTTTTGAGACACAGTGTACGTGCTAAATGCATTGTTAAAAACGGTATTAGTATGTCAGTTATGTAGGACTAGACAGTGGACACAATGTGATTGAGTAGATGCATAGAATAGCACTGGACATGTTGTAATTCCTGACATTGCATAAATGTGATGTAGTACATGTACTTGCTGCACAACCTCAGTTAGTCCACTTAGCAATCAATGCAGAAACAGAATACACTTTTTCACATGACACGAACAATGACAGGCAGCAGCTAGTCTGGTCCTATTCATTACAAAGCAAACAACAGTACAATAAAATGTAGAAAAACTAGAAGCTATCAGAGATCTCAAACCCCCACTGTCTACAGCACTGCCATCTGACGAATACAACGGATTTAATATCATAATATGGCCTCCATATGCTGGATTCTGCTTTCCACTATCATTTGGTCCGTCAGCCACTTCCACGTATGATTCATACATGTCTTCTACTATGCCACTATTTTCAGACAGCATAGGATATTTTGTAAAAAAAAAACAGATCCAATAACAACTTCCTTCCATGAAAGAGCTAATAAACAAAAAACGCACAACGTATCAGCGTTTGTAACTTCATTCACAACGAAAAGTACAATGTCTTTAAAACTGCATGTATAGCAAATTTCCTAACACCGGTATAAAAAAGTAGTAACCAGTCATAGAAAAATGACATAAAACAATAAATGATTTCTGAGAAATCACAGTCTTTAGGTACATTTTAGCTGCACCGTATACAGTACTTACAATAAGCTGATATGCAACGCGTCAAAGATGTGATAGACGTCTAACATGGACGTCTAACATGAGAACAAAAAGTAAAAACCAACAAAAACGGGACTACAAAAATACTACAAACATGTTCACATGAAATAACCTAATAAAGGACGATCCAAGAATGCAAAAAAAGCAGTCTTGGATTTAAGACTCCGTCCCAGTACTATACTCTGACGTCTTGTATGCCAAGTAAGTGTTCCAAATCAGAGCCACAACTTGCACGTACATAACCCTACAACCACACCAACCAACGTCAGTAGGCAACCATAAAACTATACTATGATTCTACCACTGATAAATTATTGGCAGCGACACGTTTCGTTTACTCCTCAGAACAAGCAGGTTTGTGGTTGGTGATTTTAATGGGCAGTCGTTGATGTGGGACAAACACCAAGCAGAAGATGATTGTGGTAAACCATTGGAGACATGAGCAGAGCAATCAGGAAAGATAGCTGCCAATTCAGAAGAATCAACAAAATGTACCCCCAACTCTGCTCCAGGTATTTCATTTACCATGAAACTGGTCAGGGCCGGTGGACTGGTGTATATTAGAAGACCACTGATCAGACCACTTACCAATCCAGCTCAGCTTCACAACAGGTGTTCCTATTCCAAGATGTGCTCCCCCAAAATGGTCCTACAGAAAAGCTGAATGGGCGCAGTTTACTGCTCATAAGACCACTATGATAGCAGCACCAAGTTGGAGGACACCACAATTCGATCCTGGGAAGAATTTAAGAAGGTAGTAATGGAAGCAGCAGTGGCGTATTTAAGAGCGGGCGGCACGGTGCAATGCCCCCCCTTTGGCCCGACCATGAAAATTTATTACAGGTGACTTCATATCAAAAGGTGCGTTTTTTGCCATTTTCCAGCAAGAACTGCAAAACTCAGCAATGTTTGATGGTTTTCTTTCATACACCGATACAATATGCGATTAAAATCACCATGTGAGATTGCATCTGATATGATACGCTGACGTCGCCGAACGCTTTTGAAAACCAGCTGCAAGCCGTATAAGCGTATAATATAAAACTGACAAAAATTTGGCAAAAATGCATCTATTTAGACCTTATCAAGCTATCAGAAAGGAACAAAATTTAAATGGTTTAAAGGATTTTTTCATAAATGCAATTGCAGATGGACAAAAACAGTACACAAAACAGAAGAAAGCAATGACCTTATTTGCGATGACTTAGAGCACGTTGTACCCTTAGCCATTAACCATTATCAACCTACGCCTGTAGTAATTTCATATTTAAATAGGCATAATAATCTATGAATTAAAATGGGTGGGGGGCAGATTCGTCAACAACAAAATACTGCATGAGTACAAATTAGCCAACACATTCACAACAGGCATAATGATCTGTTTAAATGCATACAATAATATGGTACGATAACAGCTCATCATTTTACAACCACACATTTTCCATCAGACATTTAACCTTAGCAATTAGTTCTGTCTGCCAGCGCCACTGATGTCTTTCTTTTAGCACATACTGGCGCTTTACAAGTCAGATTATTATTATTATTATTATTACATGTAGAAACAAAATGTATAGAATAACTGTATTTTAATTTTAAATATAATAAACTTGAATTCATCCAGAAATTATAACGTAACTTATCTGCACTAATTTGTACTAGACATTACCTGTGTTGCAGTGGAATGAGATAGAAGTTGATTGCTTGTGCAGCGGGCCAAAACTAAAATCATAAAATAAAATCAATAAATAATTCAACACATGGCCTACAGTAGCATTATTCACATGACACTTTAAATGTGTGAATTAGCTAAGAACTTGGTGTAATATGTTTTTGCAAGATATGGAGAAAAATAACAAGAAATTTGAGCTAATGCTCACGAGACGCGCAAAAGCCTATAGCAGTTCCTGTTCGCAAACTGTCAAGTCTGTCTCTAGCCATTTCATCGCAGTTCATTCTTGGAGTGTGCACCGCAGCTGAAGATCGCAAAAATTAATAAAAACTCTTTATTTTGGAAAATCAGGGTCTTTTAAAGTCATTGATGTTAATATGACTGAAAAGCTCGTCACTAGTGCTTGTTGTGATAGGCAACATGCCCATGCCTATCTGCAACCGTTTTCATGAAAGACTGGCCAACAACGGTAAAATAACAACTTTTACGGGGGTACCGCTCTTCGATGACTTCGTGCGCAGGTTTCCTGGAACCTAGAAAATCGGGACTTAGACCGTTGAAATCTACGTTCACTGCTGAAAATTTGATATGCAGCTTGTCATGTCTATCTCAATTGATTTTGGTGCAATTCGCTCTTGAAACGTGTCTCGCAGCCCAAAATCACCAAAAAATCCACAAAGCCTCCATTTTGGCGTTCAAGGTCATCCAAAATCATTGAATTTGGTGGAAATCAAGAGCCAGTGTACGACTTCCTATTAGTGATTAATAGTAACCTAGACCCTATTTTGCACTGTTAGTGAGATACAGCAACTTATTGGCTAAAAATCCACATTTTTCCTACCCCCCCTCTCAGTTAGTGCCCTCGTTCGAGGTGACCCCCTCCGAATTTATGCAAAAGCTTTATGGTTCCTGAAACAAGAGTCTTGGTGAAGATTTGGTGATCCTAGCTTGCATCGTTTTTGACTGATCCACCGGTGTGACAGACAGACAGACGGACAGACAGAATTGTGATGGCTAAGATGCGCTAAAGCTGCTTTCGCGTGTCACAAATCCAAGAAAACACAATACTAAAAATTCACTGCAGACTCATGTAGCAATGAATTGAGTAGTTTCCCATTTTAAAACATGTACAAAGCATAGCAGTGATCTGACTGGTTATCAAATCTGAAGTAGGCCTATATGAAGTCAGAATATTCCAGCACCTAGCAGACTGAGCACAAAAATGAGCAATGTATCATTTAACAAACCTTGTAGTTGGCCAATAAAACCGTTGCATAATCCTACAGTAGCACAAAATATACCGGTTGTGTTGAAATTACAAAAAACACAAGTATAACTATCATTTTTATTGCATATCTACCTTGTAGTTGGCCAATAAAACCGTTGCATAATCCTACATAATCCTAATTTTGTGCTACAGTAGCATAAAATATACCGGTTGTGTTGAAATTACAAAAAACACAAGTATAACTATCATTTTTATTGCATATCTATCTGTCATCAATTACACTGCCATGTGCCAGTACCATATTCACAGCAAATCTGTCCTTCGTCCCACATGCTTGCAAGTTAAAATTGTGTGGACACAATGATTCAACACAATACAAGCGGCCTTTAACTGACAGAGCAAACGTTCAAACCCTATTTTTCAGACGATTCTAAATTCCTGGGGGATAGGGGCAAGTACATTCAGTTAACAAAAAATACTTTAAATTAAATGGAGTTTACAAGATGACAGCCTTCACTTTTTATGTTACAATATGTGTTTAATGACATCATATAAGGTTAAACTTTTAAAGACAGTTGCTATTAATCACCACAGGAAACAGGAAACAGTATCTAAGTCTAAGCGTTTGTCTGGCACCAATATTGAGAACTGCGCATGAATGAAATTAGAATTGCCAGAACAAACTGCTGAATGTTTCTGCGCAAAGACCAAGCTCTTACTGATGAAAAGACATGCAGCTCTAGACCCAAGGCCAAACTATCATCACCAAACAACAGTCAAACTAATCCAATTACTAGCTTTATGTTTTTGTCATATGTGAAAAACAAGTAATTTGAGCAAAGCTCATGAGACGAGCGACAGCCTTAGCAGTTCCTGTTCGCACACTGCCCAGGTCTATCTCTAGCCATTTTGTCGCGATTCACTCTTTAAATGTGTGCTACAGCCAAAAATTTCGAAAAATTCGCCAACCCCCCCACTTTTAAAAGTTCAGGGTCATTCGAGGTCATTGACGTTGATAAAAGTCAAAAGCCCATGACCAGTGCTTGTTATGATAAGCAGCATGTCTGAACCTATCTGCAACTGTTTTCACACTAGACAAGCCAATAGCAGCAAAGTAACGTTTTTCCAGGGGCTACCCCTCTTTGACGCCCTCGTTTGAGGAGAACAACCTCACCAAAGGGCACAAAATTTTGTCACAAAAAACTAGAGTCCTTGTGGTAGCCCACAGTGAAGTTTTCGTAATCCTAGCTTGCACCGTTGTGATACAGATCAAGAGTGTGATGGACAGACAGATGGACTGATGGACAGACAGACACCTGGACGATGGCTAAGATGCGTGAAGCATTACATGCTGTCGCGTGTAAAAATGTGGTCAGTGACCTGATATTTCAGTGTTTAAATACATCTGTTGCAGCATCATACCTCCTTCACTTTTTTCACCATTTCACCAGTTGATCCTGTTGCCCACAGAGTCATCGTTGCAAGGAAGGTACCCAAAAATGTTGGAGCAAATATCATCTGCAAAAACACCGAAACACTGCCAAACTCAAAAGTACTAGTTGGCAACTGGCAATAAGCTTACATGATGTGTCAATACTCAAGCTTCCAAAAACCCAAGTCAACATTAACCTCTGTAAGAACTAGAGCTGACAAGCAGTAAATTTTCTAATCATGACTATCTATTATTGCAGCTAATCTTACCCATTATGCTCTTACTCACAGACAACATTATTGCTCAAATGCTGCATAACAGAAGACACTGGTCTGCCAAAACAGTAAGACTGACAAAGGAACTCTTATAGTAAAAAATAACCTGATCAGCTGCAATCTTGGCAACCACGCCAGCTGGAGGCTTGAATCTGATGTAAGTCTCCAGTGTCATATACCATTTTCTCAGTGTTGGCCCCTTTTGATGCAAAAATCACAAAATAGTATGCCAATCTACAAACTACGAATGACAGCCATAGCTAAGAGCGCCAAGGACGAAACTTGACTTTTTCCAGCAGCTGTCAATGGCTCTCCAATGGAAAAATACGATCTTCTTCCATAGCAATTTTACCACTGAGAAAATGCCACTGTGGTCTAGCTTTCATTATTTACCCTTGGGAACTGAGTACTAAGAGTTTAAACAAGCAGAAACAAAATAATAATATAAACAAAGTAACTATGCATCCAAAAACGTGCATACACTTAACAAACTATCAGTTCTGTCCATAAAAGCAAAAAAATGCAAGCAATAGAATATGTGATTAAAAAAAGTAACAAGAAATTTGAGCAAAGCTCACAAAACGCGCGAAAGCCTATAGCAGTTCCTGTTCGCAGGTAATCTTAGTCTATCTCCATCCATTTCGTCGTAATTCACTCTTTTGCAGCCAAAAATCGCCCAAAAATCACGTTAAATCAATATTTTTAGGGTTCAAGGTCATTCAAGGT
>Ga0209367_1010359_pt1 | contig 12514 bp, 7 predicted proteins | sample WorMetLIZISLAND2_FD_187412 | JGI IMG/M metagenome (GOLD analysis project Ga0209367, IMG submission 187412) | Marine gutless worms symbiont microbial communities from Max Planck institute for Marine Microbiology, Germany - Olavius geniculatus... ... | reverse complement strand
GAACCTGCTAGCACTATCACAACATGTCGTGATAGCGCTATCTTGTCCGAGACAGGTTTTTCGAGCCGAAAAAGTCGTCAGCCTGTCGCAGACACCAGCAAACTTGTCCGAAACCCGTCCGAGACCTGTCCGCTAGCACGTGCTAGCGAACAGGATAGCATAATGGACTTTGGACATAAAAATCACAAATTTTCCCCACCCCCTTTCATTTAGTGCCCTTGTTCGAGGTAACCCCCTTCGAATTTATGGAAAAGCTTTATGGTTCCTGAGACTAAAGTCTTTCAGGCAGCCGATAATGAAGATTTGGTTATACTAGCTTGCACCGTTTTTGACTGATCCATGCATGTGACAGACAGACAGACAGAATTGCAATGGCTAAGACAGGCTGAAAGCAGTAGTTGCTTTCGCACATAAAAAGCTACGCGCTGGAGTGCTCTAAAGTGACATCTGATGATGGTAGAAGAGCATACATGTTAAAAAGCAGGCAAAAATGTCCACCCTGTGACGACATTATATATGGCCATCCGGCGTCCACCTATCTAGTCCTAAACATGCTCGATGCACTGTCTAACCTTAATTTCTATCTTTTGCCTTCTAAACTAAAAATTGGCATGCAGGTTATTCCTGTTGAAAGTTCACACCAATTGTGTTTATTCTATTTATTTTTGTTTCCAAGCAAAGCCAACATGATAGAGACAGACGGACAAGACCTGTTAGGTCGGCCACATAATAAATGTTATTTGAAAACTATAAAATAAAAAAAAAAAATGAAAACTGAACTGAATGAAATCACACACTAAACTAAGAAACAGGCTGTGTGACAGACTCTAATCAAACTATGACAGAGAATGCCTACATCACATAATGTATACAAAGCAATAACTGACTGAATTAATAAACCAAAAAAATAACACAAATTGAAAAAACAACTGTTAAACAAGTTAAGCATTCATAGCAGAAATAATATTGTTATTGCTAGCATCATCCAAAGGTCTATTGAGGTTTTACAGTATCTGGTAAAAAACTAAAACATAGAAACGGAGCACGAGAACGCACGAGGGAGCACCGCCGGCAGACGCAGACTTGACAGTAAGAATTCGTTCCAAGCATAAAGCCGAGTAGCTGTGAACGACTGGACTCGGCGCCTGCAGCAACTTGATCAGTGGGCCAAGAGACGCTACAAGTACCTCCCTCGGCAACTGCATTCGGTTCACACCATAGCATTTAGTCACACAGCAGACTGGTTAGCTATTCTAGGCTGCGGAATTTCGAGCCAAGCAGCGGAATTTTGCCCTTCTCCGCAAAATTTTGATATTGCCGCGAAATTTCACAGAATTTTACAGAAGTTAAGAAATGACCGACGATTAGTACGATAATCGGCTTTAAACTGACAGAGAAAAATCAAACTGAACTGCCTAAAACTGCGTATACGGCACAGTCATAAATTAACAGAATGCGACTAATTGACAAATTGCACTTCTGAAAAGAAAAAAAGATTGATAATTTCCTTTGTATGTTGCTAGCATAACTCAGCGCCATGCGAGCATCCAAAAACTGAAGTTTTTTAACAGAATAAAGCTTAGTTTACACACAAACGGAAGGCCGCGGTAAGAAGCAAAATTTCGACAATTTTGCAGCGGTGAGCCACGGAATTTTGCGAAATGGCCCACGAAATTTCGAAATTTGACAAAATTTACCGCAGAAAACTGTGGGCCCTATACATGAGCATCAGATGTATCATAAGTAATCATCATCATCATTTTATTTGACTCAGGCAGCATGGCCTATAAAACACAAGAATATTCAGAAATTTCCAACTCTAACATTTGTGATAAATTATCGTTACACAAAAACTGACAACATTTTCATTAACGCAACTACAGAGCTTACCTGATTGCGAAAGACCATCAGGTATTTAATAGCATCAGCTTTCAGCACAGGATTTTCACTCACTACAACAGTCAACAGACCATGCCTGCAAGCTTTCAGTTCTAACTGCATCTAAAAAATTGAAAGAAAAACATACTTATCGCCTTGAAATAATGCAACTTACCAATAATGTGACAAAAACTAGACTGCCAACAGATGGTTAACAAAGTAAAGTGAGTAAAATGCAAATTTATAAAGCACAAAAGCGTTAAGCCTTTGGGTTCAGCTGGAGTAAGGTTTATGACAGGGTGTGTCAAACAAATGACTGACATTATGTCACATTATAAAGAAGTAGTTCTCACCATCAGTGGACTGCAGGTCGGGAACAATATGAGAGTTAAAGAAATCCACCACATTTACCAGCTCACTGGTCTGTGTAATTCCATGCTGCACATGTACACAACAATCAAATACAGCTACGAAGATTAGCGATAGTTATTAATCGTTACAAAATTATTCTGTCAGTTAACCAAATTTTAATACATTAAAGTTTGTATTAAAATTTTGGACTTTTTTATAGGCTAAAATGACTGATGTTTGTAATCATATTTTATTTTGCGCAGGATTTCATAGTTTTTCACTTGCATAGTGTTAGTTTAACAGGCTGCACTCTGTGAGCTTTGATAACACAGTTCATGTACTGCATCATCATCATTTTTTCGGGTTCTGTCTAAAGGTTTTGACTTAACTAGTCAATTTTTCCACAGTTACTCAACTAAATCAACATATCTGTACACTTGGAACGAAATTTTGTAAACTTCTTTGGAAGATCTTTGGAAGACTTTTTTCCTAAAAAACAGAATGCAGATTTTTGAAACTTCTTTCGAAAATGTTTTTGGAAGAATTTGGGAAGATCTTCCAAAGAATATTTTGAGAAAGAATGCACATTTTTAAAACTTCTTTGGAAGAACTTAGGAAAATATGTAGGAAAGCACTAATGTTGTCTTATGTTAAGAAAGCTGCGTAATAAAATGAAATATGTAAAAAGTATGCAATGGTGACATTTATTTTAGACGTCACATATGACGTCATAGATTATTTACGTGGCAGCGCTACTGAACCGGCAATGAGTAAGTAAAGCAAATTGGCACTGGGTCAGCTTGAACAATGAAGCTGTGCGCAAATTGTGCTTTTCACACACGTGCCAAAATAAAAAGTTTTCCAAAGAATTTTTCCAAAGCAGTTTTGAAAATGGGGTGATTACATCACAATGATCTGTATGAGTGCATCCGATTGGTTGAACTAGTTTACAAAGATAAGAAAAGAAGAAGTTCTTTGGAAACGCAAAAAAAGCTGTCGAAAATTAAAAAAAAACTTCTTCAGAATTCCTAAATCATCTGACATAGGAAAATCTTTGAAAAAATGTCTTAGAAAGTTTCAAAAATTTGGCCCTTGGTGTACACATAAATGACATGGGGCTGCACAAACTCAAACAATCAGTAGTGAAGCTGTAAAAACAGACAAATGAAACAGGCAAAGAAAGAACCAAAACTTTACAAAACTGACAAAGACAAACAAGAGTTAACAAGGAATACCAACAAACAACTTTGCGGCCTTGAAAACGACTGCATCCGCAACACAAACATAAACATACCTTTTGTGTCTGCGCCTTAGCCGCTAGCGATGTCACTAGAAATATTGCGGCATCTTTATTTTTCCAATTCTGCGAAGGATTCTTCGAATACTCCTGTCAAAAAAACACAGCTGATGTAATAATATGCACAAAACAGTATAAAATTGACATCAACAAGTTTAGTCACTCAACGTGAGGTAAATGCAATGCAAAGTTCTTCCTAAGCCAGAAGGCCAATTGGCCCATGCCCAACAACGATCTCCATTTCCTTAGCCCCAATCAGACACCATTTTATACTACCAGTACCAGAACATGGATACAGGCCTAGTGCATCACATGATGTGCATTTGCACTGTTACTCACTGCACCTACCCACGGAGGGATGGCCAGGCTGAGTTGACCTGGCTAACCCACAAACAGTGCATCAAATTTGTCATTTAACATAACAACATTAATTAACACTTATTAAGTAAAACTGGCAATAAAACTGGAAAGAAAACAGCAAACCAAACTGACCAATAAAAAAACTGCTTTGGATTCAGATTACGACTAATTACAAGTTATTTGCCTACGCAATAACAGAAATGATAAACATACCAGCAGCATGTGCTGAACATAATTTGAAAAGATCTGAATGACAGGAGCTTCAAACGACTTGCACAACGCACGCACGAGATCACATGCTGCCCTACGTCGCGTGTCTACATCTAGACAACAAATACCAGCAGTTCAGCCACATAATATAATATGATTTTGTTACTTGCCCGAAAAAAACATCAGCAGCATGCTAACAACAGTACTTTCTAGCAATATTTGCTAACATATCAAAGACGAATTTTGGCCTAATTGTCAGAGCTATGTTGGCCAAGGGTCAAAATGAAATCACGTTCTTGGAAACAGACCGTAAATGCTAAAAGCGCAAACAATGAATCAATTATTAACTAGACAATAAAGATCAAAAATGCAACAACTAAGATTAAAACTGAAAAACATTATATGTATTCCGAGTCAAATTACTACATGTATAGAGATTACACAGTGAAGATGTGTGCATTTAAGGCCGACAAAAGATGCACGAAATCATCTGCACTGCATACCAGAGCCTTCGACATCTCTTCTCATGTACTCCTCAGCATTATCTTCAAACGCTTCTTCATCGGCATCTGACGAAACAGTATGAACACAAACAACGTGTTCACTGCAATATGTAAGACACTTATCCAGAGACACTTAACAATGACATTTACTGAGCTACTGTAACAACACTGCTTTTGTCAGTTCAACTGGCCATTTTGTTCAGAATTAATCTGCATTTAGGTGAAATTTTGGAATTGATGAAGCAGCAACTTTTACACATCACATGCCCTTCCGAACAAACAGCATCAAAAAAGGTAAAATATTTTCATTGTCTATGTCTGCTTCATTTTCAAAATTCTGGTTCGAAATCACAGCAGTGAAAAGTTAGTCACTATTAACCAGCTAAGTCTACTACGAAGCTATGCCATAATGCTCACAGCAATACCTAAACAATAAAACCAATAGTTATCTTTGCATGCAATGCAGTACTTAACTTTCTCAAAAGTTTTGTATTTCTGTTGTAAGTTACCAAAGAAGGTTGGCAAATACTCAGACTATAACATTATAATACCGTACGCAAACTGACAAAAAAGAAAATACAACAGCACAAATTTTAAAAAATCAACACGAGGCAATAACACTTTTTAAGACATGTAAGAACGTTGAAAACAACATACCTCTGAACTCCATGTTTGGAACGATCACCTTCTCACAGATGCCAGTCAGAGTGTTGGTGTCGGCAAATAGTTGCTTATACGCCGGTCGTTCGGCTACCGATGCAAGGAACTGGATAGCACTGCTCACAAGCTACAACAATATCAATAATAATAACAAAAAACTTCATTGTATAAACCAAAGTTAACAAAAAATCTGAGCTAATGCTCATGAGATGCAAGAGAGCCTATGGCAGTTCTTGTGCGCAGATGATCTTGGTCTAACTCCATCCATCTAGTTGCAATTCACTTTTCTGCATCTAAAAATCGTCAAAAATCACTAAAAACCGTATTGTGGGGGTACAAGGTCATACAAATCAACGATGTTGACATTTCTAAGAAGCTCATTGCCAGTGCTTGTTATGATAAGCAGCATGTCTGTGCTTATCTGCAACCGTTTTTATGCTAGACCAGCCAATAACGTTAAAATAACCTCTCTTTAGGAGGGCACCACTCTTTGATATCTGCATGCACAGCCTTCCTTGAATTTAGGGAGTTGGGACTTACACTACAAAAAATCTACATTCAATAGTGAAAATTTCATATGCAGGTTGTCTCGGGTCTATCCCCAGCCATTTCGACGTAATTCACTCAGATTAAAATGTGTGTTGCAGCGCGGTATCGCAAAAAATTCACTAAAACCGCCAATTTTTGGGGTTAAAGATCATTCAAGGTCATTGATGTTGACATTCCTAAGAAACTCAATGCCACTGCTTGCTATGATAAACAGCATATGTGTGCCTATCTGCAACCACTTTCACACTAGACAACCCAATAGCGGCAAAATAATGTCCTCTTAGACGGGGGTGCCTTGTCTTTCACACCCCGTTCAAGCAGAACCCCCTCACCCAGTGGCATGAAATTTGGTCACAAAATACTAGAGACTACGCTATCACATGGTGAAAACTGAAAGTCTCTCTCAACTGGGCTCTGATTGGCAGCAGGACGTGACAAACAAGATGGACAGACACCAAGACAGAATTACCATAGCTAATACGCGCTATAGTTCTCGTGCGTAAAAAAACAAAAACTAGAGTCATTCACTGTTCTATTTGTTGCATTTTGTTTCCACTGTAGTAGCTGCACTTGCACCATTTCAATGAATAATGGTTACACTTCTATTAATATCTCACTACGTAATGTTACCTTACCTGATGGAAACAAAAGTATTCCATACAAATAGTAAATAGTTGTGATAAATTAAATATTTCCAAAATGTATTAGAAATCCGAAACCAACTGTGCAGTGGCTGTGCAGTTCACCTGGTCATATTTGACATGTGAGCCAGTTGTGATAAGCAAGTTCCAGACGGTGGTAACAAAGCCGGGGAGATGTGAACTAAACTCTTCATCATACTTCTGAGCGTACATCGTAATGTTCTCACAGATCTGCGCCTTCACCTGCTCCAGCAGCCCCGCCTCCTCATGACCCTACAACCAATCACAGCATTGCATTCATGGCAGCCCGCCTCCTCACGATTGCACAACCAATCACGCACTCTATTCACCAGCAGCAGTGCCTCCTCGCACAGGGTTCCCACTGCTAATATGAAATAAAATTCAAGAATTTTTCAGAAACTGGCGACATTAATTTTCAAGGACTAAGCGTTGACATTAGTTCATATCATTACACATTATGTGATATGTTGCTATCTGTCAGGATCCATCACTTAATGATGTATGGCTGTAACAACTTCAGTATGACATGCAATCATAGCGAGAGATTTTTTAAAGAAAATGTGAAATTAGACTGCATAATGCAAATATGCCTAATGTTTATTTTATAGTTTCATTATTCTTTTTCAGTTTTCCGTTAAAAAATTCCAAAACTTTCAAAAATTGACAAATTCAAATTCAAGAACTTTCAAAGATGCGTGGATTACCCTGCTTGCAAATCTGCAAACAGAAAAAATCAAGTAAAGCACAAAAACAAATTTCCACCACTCGTCATGCATGTAAGATCAAAGCATCATCACAGGTACTTAATTAAGTTTGTCTGTAAGAAAACAGAAAAAAACGAAAGCAGTAAAAGCATTATCGTCACCTCAGTGACCAACAGTGGATTGTTGGTGGACAACAGTGTCTGAAAGTGGGTCATCCACGTAGCCATGTTGTCCTCAAAAAACTCCGGCAAATCCTGCATACAACACATTTTACCCATGGCACAGCGCATCTAGTTTAGGAACGTAAAAATGATATCAGCCAAGTAAGCAAACATAACAGATGTAATCATATCTCCACATGAAATCTTTGCTGTGCATGATAACCGGCTTAAGTGCTACTTCTGCTGTCTAAAAATTCAATCAGTCGTAATTTCAGTGAAATATGACATTCATTCATTAAGTATTCACGGAATTTTCAAATTGTGTACAACATCACCACTAACACACACTAAAAACAACAGAAAAAAACTCCATCATCGGTTTCTCGTTCTTTTTGTTAATTATTTGTTAACATCAGTTTACATTCAATTGCTACTGGACAAGACTACCAGTGACCACATGGTACACATTGTCACAGATAAATATCAAAGAGCTAACCTGAATGACCGGCAAAAAAATCTTGAAGCATTTAATGGAATCATACACAACTTTATTATTTCATCGCCCAATATGACAAAATCACCGGATCACATGCTTTTTCAGCAAACCAATAATATACAATGCTCTGAGATGATGCTTACCTGAACATTAAGAGAATAGAAGATCTTTGTAATAAGAACGAGTGAGCTATAAATAAGCTTCAACGCATCTTTGTTATTGGCATGTGTGACCGACAGCTCCATTGTCGTCTGTATAAACGTAAACACAATCGCTCAGTGTGTTTAATTATCCAACAGAATACAAGTAATCAGCAGGTCCATCATAATAATTACAGCAGCATACAAACCTACGTTGCCATCATTCAACAACTTAAGCCTGTATCATCCGATCTGCACTCGATGAGATGTAATTATCGTAATGTGATGTATTGTAAAACCAATTTGGTACGGCACCACTGTCACATTGTATTTCTGAATCAAAAGTGCCATGTCGACATGCTGTGGTATTGTCACAATAGTAAAACTAGCAAATACATTCAGTGCCGAGAAACTATTATACTGTATGCACTGCATAAAGAATCAAAAATGCAAGAATGAGTAAGCAAGTAGAGGAACTTAATATCCTGCTCAACACATAACACGTTATTTTGGCGACGGAACTGACAAGCAATGCATGCATAAACATACAATAAACACAAAATTTAACCCTTAAAAAACCCATATAGAACACACAAAGCACATGTATCATAAGCACAAAATATGTTTAGTATCATGAGCAGCATCATTTTCCCTGATTCTAATTTGAGTCATTCAAGTCAATCACTACATTTTTCTCATTCAAAAGTACATAAATACATCAACATACAGAACTGTATAGAACAACAAAAAATAACCACAGTTCTAATTAAAAAAAACTTCTTATGAAAAAGAGATGAAATATTACATTGAAAAGTTGAGTCAGGGGCATTGCAAAGTTGTCTAGGACAAACTTTATTTCACGCCAAAGATTTTCCGATTTAAACTCGTACCGGTACCTGAAATGGACAACAGCAGACCATTAGATTTGTGCACAAAGCACAGCTCTCGCTAACACAACAAATGACATCATTAAAAGTATAACTTTAAACTGTATTTTTTCCACAACGACAGACACCATCTGGTGGGACTGTGCCGTTTCTCTGTAACTACAATCAGGATTCCCACTCTTTTACTGACAAAAAAATCCAAGACTTTTCCAGGACTTTCCAGGACCCCATGACAAATTTTCCAAGACCTTTTAGTAGCCCACGAATGTTTAAATATAATGAAAAAGTAAGTATTTAAGTGAGCAAAGCGAGCAGAAAAAAATTGGAACTGTTGTATGCAGTATTTAAGTAAGCAACAGTCAACAAAAACTGCGTGATATACAATTGCTGCTTGTTTTCCATTTAAGCCTATGAAAAAAGCACAATTTTCAAGGATATTTTTCCAGGACTTTCCAGGACCTCAAGCTTTAATTTCCAGCAAATTTCCAGGACCAAAGTAATTTTCGAGGACTTTCCAAATCCTGGAATTTTCAAGAAAAAAATCCAAAACTTTCCAAGAGGCATGGGAACTCTGTACAATGCAACTTACAAGTTTGTACAACGATCTGGCTTACCCACAAAATATTAAACAAAAATGATAAAGCACCTTTTGAACAGCGAGTGTGCAGTGTGCAGAACACCACTGATTATGTGAAAGTCGCCACTCTGGAACTTTGCTACAAGCTCGGGAATGAGATCGGGCCATTTGCCAGGAAAGTCTTCATGACCGATGTAACCAATACCATCACTCAGCTGTCAAAATGTCACAAATAAACACAATTACGCCAGCGGTTAATTATCAGACTACAGTTATGTGCATAAAGCAACCAGCTTGAAAAGCACTTGCACAATAGAAACAGCAAGAAAGTAATTTGACAACAAACAACATCACCGAAAGACTAAAGCATAACAATTAACCAAGCATTTTTGAGTTTTAGACACAGTCATATTTATGCAATGTTTATAAATTTTATAATATACATAAAAAATAAAGATGTAACAAAAAATTACAAATTTCTACATAGGTAACCCTAACTTAGCGTGGCTTAGCAGTCCAACAGTAACAGGCCAGACTGATGACCGAAAGGTCCCCGGATCGACTCGGGCCCGGAGCACTGCCAGGTAACAACCTTGGGCAAGTTGTTCGCACACATGGTGCCTCTGTTCACCAAGCAGTATAATTTGGTACCGGCCAAAAGGGGGCAGTGATGCCTTGCGGCTGGGAAGGACTTAGTGGTTTATCAACCTACGGGCTCAATTGCTATTGAAAGGGAGATGAGCACTCTGCCTACAACCCAGAGGGACATGGCACGCTTTACCTCTCCTTTAACGCCAACTTAATACAAACCACAGACTATCCCTAACCTAGCACTAACTGTAATCAAATGCCGTAAAAATATGACACACTGCAAAATCAGCTACATACCTGCTGTAGACATGCTACCAGTATTTTGAAAAAAGGGAAGTCATATGGTATCGGTTATGCAATGTTTAATTACCGGTACTTAGTTTACATAATTCAGATAAATATAATATAAACATTCAGATAAATCGTGATCACAAACTTGTTTCTGAATCTGTTCTGGGCTCTTCAACATGAGTTCCACAATTGATCGTTTCACCGTCTGCCTGTCGTCAGCATGAATCTTATCAGATCCATCTTCTGTCTGTACACAAATGCATGTGCACCTTACGTAACACTGTTCAGCAATGTAATCAAAGCCACAATATAACAAAGCGTAGAGATAAGGTTCCTAGCAAACAGATCACAAAAAGACTAAAAAAACCTGAACTTAAAGTGATGGTATTGACATAGTTTTGTCAAAAAGCATCAACCAAGACCAAAAGTTGAAGTCAACCAAGGCCGGTGTTACTTCTTTATTAGACAGGTCGTATGACGAAGCTGTTTACTTCCGGTCATGGGCGCCATTTTGTTTCTGTTCATTGTTGCTTGCTTGCTTGGTGCTGTCCGTCGCGAGCGACGATGACGCTGTGCTAGCTGGTCAATGACGGGCGATGGCACCGAAGATGACTCCTTAATCCTTAATCTGTTCATTGTACCCATTGAACGTCTACCATAGCACATTTAATTTTAGCAAAGAATATTTAATTTTTTTTGACCCCAGCTTTTCAAGGAAAGAATTTCAAGGCAGCAGGTTAGTAAAGGGGTATTTTTTACGGAATTTTTAAGCTCTGATGCACCGTTTGAGATATTTCCAAAAATGTGTTTGTAATTCAGCAAATATTCACATGTAAACAATATGGCGCCCATAGGCCCGATTCCCAGCTGCCTAATCCATCAGATGACCTGTCTATAAATAAGCACTGGCCTTGAAGTCAACCAATTAAGTTCAACCATTTTGAGATTAAGCAAGGTCTATAGCAACTGTACAAATCTATCTGAACAAGCAAGGTTTCTGGGGTCCTCACTACCACTGACAAGAAATCTGAGCTAATGCTCATGAAACGAGCAAAAGCCTATAGCAGTTCCGGTTTGGTAGTGCAGCTGAAAATTGGGGTGTTCACGCTAAGTTAATGTACAAACACCAAATTCTCTATCTGGATCGCATAACGACAGTAGCATGGTGCCACCTTGTGAATGACATTGACTTCGGTCGCAGCCCGAAATTGCCAAAAAATCCATAAAACCCCCTATTTTGGCATTCAAGATCATTCAACGTCATTGAATTCGGCACCAATCAAGAGCCAGTGTACGACTTCCTATTAGTGATTAATAGTAACCTAGGTCCTATCTCGCACCATTACGGAGATACAGCGACTTATTGGCCAAAAATCGCAAATTTTGCCCACACCCCTCTCATTTAGCACCCTCGTTCAGGGTGACCCCCTTCGAATTTATGCAAAAGCTTTACGGTTCCTGAAACTAGAGTCTTCCAGGCAACCGAAAGAGAGCATTTGGTGATCCTAGCTTGCACCGTTTTTGACTGATCCACCCGTGTGACAGACGAATGAACGGACGGACAGACAAGACAGAATTGCAATGGCTAAGATGCACTGAAAGCAGTAGCTGCTTTCACAAGTAAAAAACTGGCTCTTTCTGAGCAGCTAAAGTTGTACCTACACATGTATGCACTGCACTAGCTGTGGCAAGCATATTACTTGAGAAAAATATGGCTTAGGCACTAAAATCTTGCCAAGCCCCTAGTCAAGACTGCCTATCTCTTGGTCTATATAACATTTCTAACACAAGATAGGCCTTAACCTCAGGCTGGGTCTCTAACAGAAGCTAAGGGATTCACATAGGAGCCAGGGACAATTATAAGTTTCATGCTATGATCCAATACTCACAACTTTCCAGTTTCTCTTGACAAAGTTCTTGAATGTAATACTGGCACCGACACGAAGATGCATATCAACATCTGGCTTGTCCATCAGATGCAGCAGCAGCAGTAAATAGTTTTGACTTCCCTCCACTGACTCCAAAAACTTCTCCGCTAGCAATAACATTCACAACAGACAAATTTTTTCACCAATTATACACTGCTGGTTCCCCACCGAGGTCAGCCACCTTGACGTGGTGGTGGGGCTTTGCTCCGATGACCCGAAAGATTTCTACAATCTGGAGGATAGGAGCGTACTAAGAGCTGACCAAATAC
>Ga0209367_1010358_pt1 | contig 12514 bp, 5 predicted proteins | sample WorMetLIZISLAND2_FD_187412 | JGI IMG/M metagenome (GOLD analysis project Ga0209367, IMG submission 187412) | Marine gutless worms symbiont microbial communities from Max Planck institute for Marine Microbiology, Germany - Olavius geniculatus... ... | reverse complement strand
ATTATCGGTCGTAACTTGAATACAGATAAGCAGAATTTAACAATATTTGGCAGAAATATTTCTGGAAGAACTGGCTATTAAATAAGTGTTCTAGTTTCCATCTCACCCAACGTCTGCTTTTGCACTAATTGATCATCATTTGAGTGAATTATGAAAGAAATAAAAAGGGTGCCCGTTTTTTTGAAACACAGTGTATACGCCAACCAGGTATTGCTAGACACTGCTACACTGTGTCCCAAATAAGCATCCCCGACATTTTCGAAAGTAACTTGAAAACCAATTGTCAGATTTTGATGATTTTTGGTATGAATATTCCTGACACAACTTGCCATCAAACAACAGTTCAGTTTCCCACCTCACCCAGTGTATGCTTCTGCACTACCTAGGGAAAGCAGATTAAGCGAAACATGTGTTGAAATAAACAGAAAACCTGGAAAAACTTCCCCGACATTATCGGTCGTAACTTGAATACAGATAAGCAGAATTTAACAATATTTGGCAGAAATATTTCTGGAAGAACTGGCTATTAAATAAGTGTTCTAGTTTCCATCTCACCCAACGTCTGCTTTTGCACTACTTGGGGAAAGCAAACCAAGCATAATACGTGTTAAAATGAACAAAAAAACGTTAATAAATTCCATCTATCCTAATATGTGGGCCCCAACAGCAAGTCTATTACAAGGTTTGACTGTCATGCAGCAGTGTGTCTACCAGATAAAGTTTAGAAATGTTTGGGAAGTCAAGAAATGACTAGTACAGCCTGGATTAGTCTGGAGTAGAACATTATCGATACTGCTGTCAATGAATGGAGAAAGTGTCTCCTTGCCTGTGTTCGCATAGTGGGCCAACACTTCAAGCAATTTTACTGCAGGCAGATGAAAAATGGACAACTGGATGAATTGTTAACCAATGTGTTAGAAATGTGAACAAAGTGTGTTTTACGCGTTATGTTCATTAGGCAATCACATCGCATATGACAAAAAATGATATTTCGCTGGTTGTGTTTTCCCCAAGTAGTGCAGAAACAAACGTTGGGTGAGATAAGAAACTAAATAGTCGTTTGATGGCACGTTGTGGCAGAAATATTCGTACCGAAAATTATCAAAATCTGATAATTGGTTTTTAAGTTACAGTCGAAAATGTTGGGGATGCTTTTTTGGGACACAGTGTAGTTCGTTGCTTATAGAACCGGATCATTCGAGGGTCCCAATCAGCGCTATCAGTGACTAGCTGGAAAGATACAATTTTTGTACCTGGACAGCGGGCGGAAGTCACGTGTGTAGAATGTGGTGACGTCACGTGCGGTCTACGCTGACGACGCTCGATGACGTCATCATCGTCGTCAGGTGGAGGACTCGGCAGACGTCGACGCTGCACGGAAGCCGCTGTCGGCATCAACGTCGTGGGTCTGACCAGACGTGACCCCCGCCCCAACTCACTGCAACTGGAATTCCCCGGCGGCCTAGCGTCTGTGACGCGTGGCAGGGAGGACCCGGTCTGAGTTTTGGCCGACGCCGTCATCCGAGGCACGGCGCGATTCGGTCGCACGCCGGTAGGGGGCGTGTCCATCGGCTTCTGCTGATTACTACTTCCGGTTGTGTTATCAGTGACCGGAAGTAGAGAAGTGTATACACCGCCGGCGTCTAGCGGTTCCGGTTTGCTGACGACGATCTTTTCACTGAGCCTATCGACATCTCTAACCTTTGCCTTGAAGCGGCCAAGCATTGACTTGCGAGTGCTCGGGCTGGAAGGCACAGACGCAGAACCAGGTGGGACGGATGAAGATGACGATGAAGAGACATACGGCAGTGGACGAGCGGCGTAGTTGATGGCAGCGCGTGGTCGAAGATTTGGCGAGTTGATCGTTGCCAGCTGATGCGGCGGAAAATCCGAGCGTGACGGCGACTTCTTGATCCCATCTACCTCGACTAAAACACATAAATAAACACTTTATTAATAGCATATCTCTTTCATAACCACATCTGCCAACCAATAAAAAAATTTAAAAAAGTTATAAGTATTCTTATATAGTATTAGTTCTAAGTCATTAGTTAATTCTATAAGGCCTACAGTAATTCACTGTTTCAGAAGCTCTGCACACTCACATTCACCAGACACCACGGTTTTCCACATATCCTACTCTCGTTATCGTTATAAGTATTTTTTTCTATTTTTCTTTCTATGAAACGTTATTTCCTAAAATAAACAAATTTTAGTCGTTAAACAGCACTGACGAAAAGAGTCGCAAAGCACAATCGTAAACTTTCAATAATGTGATTAAGATAACTTTAAGCCTAGCGGTAAGCTTTATTACCAAAGTACACCCTGTATCAAGCGGCAAAAAATGAATATACTTCACAATAAAGACAATATTGTTATAGCGTTACATGTAGACGCAAGAACAGCCGCCGGCTCACTTGGCGTATCTGCGTGAGGCGCCTGCCCCCTGACGAATGTCGGTGAACCAACCCGCTCTACGCTGTCTGCTGCAGTTTGCCGAGATTTTGAAGAACTTCTTGTTTTAAACGGCGACGGCAAGCTACGGTACACAATTGAACACAATACACGATAAAAGACTGGTTTAATTTATAAGTATGTAGGCCTATAGTTCTACATTTTGGTGTGTTATATAGCGGTCCGTTTCTGTATCTTCGACTTGTTAGATCATTTTGGGCATACACTATCTCGATCACGTCCCCACAAAGCGACCCATGGCTTCGAGATACCTTGAAAAGTAAGAATTATTTGCCAATTGCAACAAAATATTGGAACTTCAAACTCAGATTATATCCCGTAGAATGGTAAGAAAGGTAGAAATTCGTAAATCGCCGATAACTGTCTGTATTTCTTTCACAAAAATGTTTTTGAGCTATTGCAGTTCGTTCCTGTGTTTGTGAAACAACAGCGTAGCGTTGCGAAAGATGCCGCGAACAGCTGTGTATACCGGGTATAACGACAAATCATTGCATCGCTTCGTTTAAGCACATTATAAAGCCGAGGTGTTTGTGTGGCGGCTTGGCTCAACCAAAATAGCTTGATAGCATTATAGCCTATAGGCGATAAACGAGAAGATGCGGCTGATAGGCCTACAGCTGAGCGGATAAGTCGGGAGGCAAAGTCAATCAGCCACAGTGGACTCAAAATCATCTTCATTGAACAAGACACGACATTGTTAGCCGGCGCTCGAGTTTTTTTCTCCATACTTAGTTACTTACTCAGCTGCTGCTGCTGCTGCTGATGATGATGATGCTGTTGATGATAGCGTTGGTTGGTTGGACGATGTGTTTTACTAGCTGCGGGGTTGCGGCCTCACCTCCGAGTACAGCTATAAGCCGTCTCTCTCTCTCTCTCTCTCTCTCTGCATGATGCTTCATGGACAATGACTTATTCCCGACACCTGCTTGTGCCTTTGCATGCTTGCGTTGCGACTTAAGCACAAACAACGCTGCTTCCGTGATTCGCTCGTTGCCACCTTTGCCGTCGCTGCTCGGATCCGACTGGCTGCAACTGATAGGATATTATTTGTCGAGTGAAGGCAGTTTAACCGAATTGTTTGAAACAGCGTGACAACAACGGACAATTAAGAACCGGACACTAATCGTCACTGATCAAAGCAGCATAAAATGTTATTATGTTTTTGCAAAAAAAACTTATTTATGACTTTGATCATTTGCGTATAATTTTGTACTTCAACGTCCATGCATTAGGCCTGTGTCAGTGTTCTGGTTCATCCTAGTCAAAAACGTCAGCATCCCGGAAATTACTTTAGTAGCCTACGTATAAAATTGCCACTGTCAAATCGCGTTGAAATTTTAAAGAAATCGTTTGCTTTGCTATGGTAAAAAATAAAGGACTGTTCACTGCGCTCGTCAAGTTATTTTTTTGCAGTTTTTCTTCCGTTTGCTGCATTAATCGTGTTGCAGAATGCTTCCCAAGTTCCCTCCCCGAAGTCTCGATCGCAGACGTACCGCGTATGGAGTTCCGCAGACCCTAGTTTACGGTATAAACAACAGGTAACAAGAAGCCCAGCTGTCGCTAGGATAGCCGACCGTACTGGTTGTCAGTGACCTTCAAGGTCATGCAAGATCGATGACTTCATGTCATTTGAAAGCCAATATGCCACTTTCTATAATTAGTGATCAATAGTAAATATGGCTATATCTCCTACCGTTTCCGAGATATGCTCAGTTTTCAATTAAAAACGCACATTTTTCCTACCCCCTTCATTTACCCTTTAATTTGAAAATGTTCCGCCAGGAGTAAATCGCTGGAATTTAGCATGCCCGAGTTTCACACACATGGCTAATTATTCGCGCATAAAGTTTGCCCCTACGACCTACCCGTTAGCCAAGGTACATCCGTTACGGACGGACGGACGACAACCATGCCAATAGCTCGACCGTTACTTAAGTACGGTCGGCTAAAACTTTATACGTCTGTCTGTCAAAGGAAGGTTAAGCACTACCGCATGTCAAACCAGCAACAAACACAACCCCTGGTTTGTTAGTCCATTTTATCAGATTACGTTTTACTCAAGTAAGATGAAGACAATCTGTGATACGCCAATGCCAGTCTAACGCTTTCTGTTTGCGTTTCATATCCTGCTATATTCGCACTCGACTGCAGCACCGCGCAACAGAATCGTCAGGTAATGCACCTTCTTGCAAAATAACTTGGCCAATAAACAGTTGGACAGAAATACTAGCATATGAAAGTGTTATTCAAGTACGTAGACAGAACTACACAATATCAAGTTTAAGCAGTGGACGGTGTAGAATGTACTAAAATTGAGAAAGATGATTACAAACTCTTCTAGACGTCCTGGCCGTGATCAGAATGGTGAGGTAAATGAAACACGTTGGACAGTGATCGTACTGACAGCCTCGTTACATAAGAAACTGAAACGGAGAAAAAAATGGCTTATAGCTACAAGTATACATGTAGATTGATAGACGAACGGTCAATACCAGTGGGGCGAACTACAAATCTAACTCCCCACGGCAAATTTTTATCGTGTGCCCTTGGTTCAAGATATTGGTCCAAGTTAAAAATACGAATTTCTCTGCCGTCTTTAATCTAACTATACGTAATTGTATGCACCTGGATACGCGATGACCTTATGTGTTTGACGCATTACCTGCATATTGTTCGTTTTGTTATCCATTAAAGCCCGCTCTGACCTCTGAGCTCGGCTGCAGTGGCTGCCGGAGGCTAGTTGCGCCACTGCTTGGAACATCAGCAGTGCTGCCTACATTGTAGGTTGCATGTACAGACGCTTCTGTTCTGCAAAGGCAACAGCAGCATCCGAGAGAGAGAGAGAGAGAGAGAGGATTCTGTTGTGTGATACTTTTTAAACAAAGCTCGGCCTTGTCCTCCTGGCGAATGTAAATATACGAGATGCCAATCGTTGCAGTAGCAGTCAGTTCGACGCCGTGTTGACGAGACGCTGTTTTCCATGAATGATCGAATGAACGTCAAAGTAAAGAAATTTTTATCAACCTAAAGATGAAGTGAATGCATCTCACTGTCTGGGTAAAAAATCATTTTATAACATTAAACAGCCGAAAGACCGTTGTATGTCTTCTTAATTAAGATATGCTGTTCACCGTCTCAGTCAAAATGCAGAAAAAAAACAACACTCATTCACTGACGACCTGGCACCAAATAACTGCTACTGGCGCTACAAAGTATTTTCTGTGACAACAGAGACCACGAAGGCCTAATGTAGGCCTAGGTCACATTCTACTGTCATAAGTGTCAAAGGTAATCGTGCTTAATTATTGGATTTTCTTGCGACAGACGACTTTGATGGGAGTCGTACAGTTCGCTGAAAAGAACTTCACTATTTACAATTACAGCAAGAGTGGCCAGTCAACTCCTTACTAGAAGAAATATGTCGGTCCAGTGCAGAAGTATTGTGCGGCCACAGGCCTTATACAAGGCTATGCAAGTTGCAACTCTGCACTGGTATAAACTAAACTGTAGCCTACAGCTAGCTTAGGCTAGCACTTTTTTAACCGACCCAAGTGATCGACTTACCGCGAAGTTAGCATCTTAAATGTCGTCAATGCTGACTGTGAACTGGTCGCAACACGCAATTGAACACTCCACTTCTCTGTTCGCAGACACAACATCAGAGAAGCAGAGCTACTTCTGTTGCCATAAAGCCACGATTTTTTCCGATTTCAGTTGACATTGAAATGCGAGTAGCCTAACGTTCAAAGTCACAAAAACTCTAAGCTTATGTGAATAAATTATAGGCCTATTTAGCGCATCATTTTGTCGACGTGTAATATGCTACAATTTTATAAATGCTGACATTACAAACGTTGGAATGACTCTTCAGTGGTCAATCAGATTCAAATAGACCTATCATTTACGACACGCGTATATCAGTTGGCGCCGGGAATTTGAGTCAGCATTAAAAATCTCGATAGACCCTAACTGTTGAGTATTGTATACAACTTTGTATTATTGGTCTTGTGGTAAGGCAATCTTGTACTAGGCAATAGTTTACTAGATATTACTACATCGTGAATTTAAAAAAAAAACGTCAAATTAGATCTTTTCCATCTGCGCCCGATATTGAGTATTTCTGGCTAGAGCTGAGACGAGGCGCTTTCACCTGTGTCGGGTGGCAAGTAGCACTGTGTGACTGATCGCACATGGCATGTGACGCTCCGTAGCTTTCAAATGGATTTTACATAAAAAGCCATGCCCTTTAAAACAATTAAAAACCTCTAAATTAACTAGGTTATGAGACAGTTACACCCAAGAACACAAGAACACAATAGGCCTATACTCGTAGAATTTTTAAAATCAAATAGGCTAATGTTTCTACTATTTCCAAAATACAAAAATAATCATCGAACTCACCTACCGCGTTGTCAAAATCCTGCAACTTTATCCCTTATCATACAGCTTTATCGTGCAGCGATAGAATATACAACCAACAAAAACCGCAACAGTAAAAAGCTTAACCTACTGTTCGGAGTCTGATGGCTGCGGCGTTGAGTGATGAGTGCGATAACTGGCGAGTGAATGCCTGCGTCAGTCGCTGTAGCCGCTAAACACGCCCACCGTAAAAGATGATTGCTAGGAGCGCACCTGGCAGCGGCGCCCTGGCATCACTACAATGACGGCTTCTCTTGTCAGCTACCCACATGCATCTCTCCGTCGTTTGTAAATGTACGACATTATCATCAGTTGTAATCGTCATTAAATACTTCGCTGCAACCATTATCATTGATTGTGGTTGATAATCATTCGGTAAACTTGTATAGGCTATGCATTGTCGTAAAACTATTACAGTCTAATTGTGGCTTGCAGCATCAAAAGAAACGACGCAAATGACTGTAGTTTTGCCCACCTCGCCTCAATATTGTCGCTACACTACCTTGTGAAATGCAGATGTCGTATAGTTTGGCCGTTTACAACAATGAATTTATACTGAGTAGCACATGCGCCGGCTCAGAAATGATTAATTATATAGCGACAAACCCGACTGGCGATACTTGTCTCTCAAAGTTACACGTGTCTCATCACAATCATCTTTATTACAGCATGTGCTCAGTGTCCTCCTCCAGCATGAACGCAAGCGGTAGACGTTGACGCCACTCGCCAACAGAAGTTCAATAACTGTGTGAGTCAGAGTAGCCCACTCGCTTTTGATATGTTATTTCAGTTCGTCGACGTATGATCTTAAGATGAATAAGATAAATGTTAAATAAGTAACAGATTTTCAATGATTTTGTGGTCTCAGCAATTTTATGAGCCGAAGCATGCGCTGCCCAGCATGAATTCATTGTTACACACGGCCACACTACGACTTTAAGATTTCACAAGGTAGTGTAGCGACAGCATTAAGGCGAATTGGGCAAAACAATAGTCGTTTGCGTCAAGTTCCCCCTTGGTGTTGCATGCCAAAAATTATAACAACCGGACAATGTTTCACGGAGCTATTCAAGAAACAAGATAATGTTCATACGAACACGGAGTCTGTCCAATGCATTCCGACAGTTAACAGTATATGTTCGTATAAATATAATCAGTGAGCTGTTTAGACCAGTAGAAAAAAAATCAAACAGTTTAATTTCAAATTGTATAGCAGCAATGATGCTTTCATCCTTCTGTATTATTTTAACTAAACAATTAACATCGTCAGTCACGAGACCATTCGATTCGTCACCAGCGCTTCACCATAAAAGGTCCATCGTCACCATGCGTCTGTCTATCTTGCACTGTTATAGAGATATGGCGCCTCAAAGACGATGGGGTTACGAGTTTGACCTTTTGGGGTCACGTGACGTCATCGGTCACGTGACCATTCGACTCCCGGTGGTCAACTTCCTATGGGTGGTCTATAGTGACAATGCGTCTATCTGGCACAGTTACGGAGATATGGCGCCTCAAATATTGGACGCACAGACGTGGACACTGAAAAAAAGATGAAAGAAGGGAAAGAGAATGTGGAAGGAAAAGGAAAAGAGGAAAGGTATAGGGAAAGGAAAAAAGGAAGTGGAAAAGGAACGAAAAGGGAAAGGGAAAGAGGAAGGAAAAAGGATAGAGAAGGGAAAGGGAAAATGGAAGGGGAAGGAGAAGGGGAAGGAGAAGAGAAAAGGAAAGGCAAGGTGGAAGAAAGACAGCTTAAGAAAAGTTAGACGCACGGACACACGGACACTCAGGTGATTTTATACTCTGTCCAATGCTATCCATAGCATTGGACAGACAATAAAAGTGGCTTCACTGTATAGCTGGGCCACCCTGTACACGCTCAGGACTCGTCAGCTGCGTACTAGCTGACGTCTGTCAGTCACCGAAGACATTAATGTCAGATAATTTGAGTTCAGCATCACCACCGGACGGGCGGACAGTTATGTCGCAATACGTCAGATGAAAAGAAACGCCGCAGACGTTATAATGCAGTAAAAGGCAGACGGCGCCATGCGCTACCTACTGCCAACAATAAGCTGGCAAACACACACACGTCTCTCAAACTCAATGCTACTTTCACACTTTCTAAGCTTACCAACTAGTATATTTAAGCCGAATTCTTTTGCTTACTAAAACGTCTAAGAGTTCAGCACCCCTGATCATCTGACCAGGGGCTCTGTCCATGGACTACACCCCAAACCTCTATTCAGTGGCTTCTATTCCCCCAAATCCGAAATCGGGCGCAACTTCCCTCCCCCAGTTTTGGGCCCAGGTTCCTTCCCAATTTTTGACTCAAGTTTCCCCCTCTATTTTGGGCTTCTTCCCCCTCTAGGGAGAAAGTTTTATTAAGGGTATAGATTGAACAAGAAATATTATTAGGTTGTGACCAATCTAATGTACTCCTCGCGCGCATCATTTTCTTTTGTATTCTTTTTAAGCGCTTTTTTGTTCCTTTCGGCTTGGATTAGAGACCCGGCGTCTAATTGAGACCCGTTTAATATTATACTAATAGTGACTGGCGTCGAGGTCGTTACTGGAAATTGTCTCCCCGAAGGTCATGAAATATTGCCCCATTCTGGGAACTGAGAGGAAAAAATTTCCAATAGACCTAATGGTCGATGACGCTAGTTGCTATTTGTCGTTATACCTCAATGCGTGCGTCTATCTGGCACCGTTATGGAGATATGGTGCGTACAATATATAATCGAGTCACGACACTGACCTTTTCGGGTCACGTGATGTCATCGGTCACGTGACTTCCTATGGGTGGTCCATAGTGACCATGCATTTATCTAGCACCGTTATGAAGATATGGCTGTTTGAAGTTCTTCCACGAAGGCTCTTCCAGAAACAGAGGTCGGTCGGTCCTCAATAGTACACTGACCTCATATACTCTCTTCACTACGTTAGGAACGTAGCATGCGAGGAGTAAAAATAGGGGGAGAGTGAAAAAATGGGGGAGTTTTGTTAAAGGTGTAGATTGAAAAATATGGGGGAAGTAAAAAAATAGGGGGAAGTTTTGTCAAGGGTGTAGTTTGGTAGTGAAAAATAGGGGGAAAGTAAAAAATAAGGGGGAAAGTTTTGTTAAAGGTGCAGATTGAAAAATAGAGAAATAAGTAAAAAACAGAGGGAAGTTTCGTTAAGGGTGTAGTTTGTTCAGTGAAAAAATAGGGAGGGGGAGTTTTTGTGAAGGGTACAGATTGAAAAATAAATGAAGAAGTAAAGAAAATAAGGGGGGGGGTTGTTAAGGCTGTAGTTTGCCCAGTGTTGCTATTGATAGAAGATGCCTACCATAAGGGTTAGTTAAGCCATTTCTATGTGGGGTTGATTGAGCCTAGCTTAACCAACCCCAACGGGTGATGCAATATATTTCAACAAGCTTAAAATTTAGCATCAAAAGAACTGCACAGTTAACGTGACGAAAATAAATACTAATACAACTCCACTTTTGCAAATACGTGTTGAAATGCAATAATAAAAATATGATAACTGAGCAGATGTACATAAAAGAGACACATTTTCAGTCTGATTTTCTGTAATAAACTAATGCAACAAATCTACAGTCTGTAACATATACTCAACGAGCACTTAGCACATGGAGCAAGTTACGCAGTCACAATACACTGAACATTCTACTCAACTACAGTGCTGCAGTTTAATCAATGATAAAATGTCATATTATTAACTGTTTTCTGCCAGTATACTATACCAGACTGAACTAAATTTCAAGCAACATTAGTGGCATTTGATGTGGTATTACCAATGCAAAGTCGAAATACAGTGGTAATTCCTTTGATATCAGTTCAATATATTGCGCAATGTAATACTATCCTGATACATGTGTTAAGTTAACACTGTACTGTACGAAATTCTAATGGGCTAAAGGCATAAACCTCTTAAAACAAGGGCTGATGGCAGCCGTTCTCGGGTCCGCAAACTTGGGTCCATCAGTATTTTTAGTTTTTTACTGTAACTTTGTCAAACGTGGTGCATTTGCTACAAAATTTTGTACACATAGTGTTGCAGATAACATGAACAAATATTGCAAATTTGGTTACTGTATGATTTTTACTTCCTCGTGTGTGCATATACTGTGGCTGAACTGTACATACCAACATACGATTCAGCCACAATATATGCAAGGAAGTAAAAATCATACAGTTGCCAAATTTGCAGCATTTGTTCATGTTATCTGTGGCACTATGTGTACAAAATTTTGTAGCAAACGGACCACAGTTGAAAAAGTTATAGTAAAAAGCTAAAAGTTTGCGGACCCGAGAACGGCTGCCATCAGTCCTTATTTTAAAAGGTCTATGGCTAAAGGCAAGGAGTGATTATATTAACAAGCACCTGTTTGTTTCATCAGAATTAATCTTTCACACTAACGCAATTAACACTACTAGCTGCAGCTATTTCCTAGACTGCAACAAGCGATGCAGCAAAAGTAGATTCTGAATGACACACAAAACATCATGAAAACATGACAGAGAAGTCGTTCATAGCACGGGAAAGTGACTCAGACACAGTACTGCACACAGAGCATCCTAAAGGAAGATGTTTCGCAATGTACGGCTTCGCTATACCATCCCTTGAGGCTCACCAATCAGATTCACCAACTGCAAACCAGCATTGAAATGTAATGCTAACTACAATTACACTACCATTACTAGGCTCCAAAGGATTTGGCTGCCAAAAATGTTCTGTTTTTCCTTTGTCAAAAAATGCAAATTTCATCAAAAATTTTACCAAAAATCATCCGAAAATAAGACTTTTTTGGCAGTGCATAACTGCAACCGTTGTTAGCTAATTCTATAAAGTCTTGCTAAAACAGTTTCAAGGCTTCTGGTTTCCATTTATCTTTTTGCTTGTCAAAAAGTGCGAACTTTGTTGAAAACTTTGCCACAAATCCCAAATTTCGCTATTTGTGGCCATTTTGTGTTTTGCTAGGTAAGGTAATTATGTACATAATTAAGGTGAGATACAGCGTAACTTTATATTTATACATTATGAATTGCTTGTTGTAACAGTGAAAAATAGTTAAAATCATTGCATATTTGCATAAATTATCACAAAATTAAAAAAGGTGTCCCTCTTTTAGGAACACTATGTATATTTTACAGACCCATCTTGGCACCCAGCTTCAAGCACTAAGACACCAAAATGGCAAAAAGTAAAAATAGTAAGTCTGAAAAAGGCATAATGTAATTGAGAATGTGAACAGTTCATGCATACATGGCTGATGCCTGGCAAGTATAGAAGATAGCCAATCACTGGTACTCGGCGCAAAAAGTTGACTGCAACTGGAAGGAACCCGCTGTAATCACACACATAATTGTCTGTCCAATGCAACGCACAGCACTGGACAGAGTATAAAATCACCTGAGTGTCCGTCCGCGACCAACTTTTCTTAAGCTCTCTTTCTTCCACCTTCCCCTTTCTTTACCCTTCCCCTTCCAATTACCTTTCTCCTTCCCCTTTCCTCTTCCCTGTCCCTTCCCATTCCCCTTCCGTTTCTCCTTCCCCTTTCTCATTTCCTTCCCCTTCCTTTTCCCTTCTCCTTCCCTCTCCCCTTCGCCTTTTC
>Ga0209367_1010354_pt1 | contig 12516 bp, 5 predicted proteins | sample WorMetLIZISLAND2_FD_187412 | JGI IMG/M metagenome (GOLD analysis project Ga0209367, IMG submission 187412) | Marine gutless worms symbiont microbial communities from Max Planck institute for Marine Microbiology, Germany - Olavius geniculatus... ... | reverse complement strand
AAACGATTTAACGTTTAAACCGTACTTATATCGGCCGTCCGCGGTAACGTTCTTCGGTCCTCTTAAGCCTATCTTCTTATTAGTCCGTTAAATCGTCGTAGTGAAGACGGTAGATGATCTCTGTCGTTTCTGTAGATTTGCTGTTCCGGCGGTAAATGAAGAATTGTTGTGAAAAAGAGAACGTTGTAGGTCTTCGTTGACGTTGATGGTAAGTTGTCGTTTTTCGATGAAGAATGAAGAATCGACGCGGTAAGATGACGTAGAGGATCGTTGTCGATGTTGACGGTAGACTGCCGTTCCGGCGAAGATGAAGTCGTTGACAAATCGTCGATGATATTACCGGCGGTTGTCGGACTTAGTCTCTTCGACGTATCGCGGTACAGCTTCCCACCTCCACCCACTGTACCACCATCTACCTCTATTCCGGCGGTCGCGGATATGTCGGTAGTTGTTGACGGTAGTGGATGTTGAAATTGGTGTTTTGTGGTTTTCTGTCGCGGTACGTTGTCTTATCGGCGGATGTCTTACCGGCGGATCCTCCCAGTCTTCTTTTCCGGACGGTTTGGGGTGATGTTGATTTTGATCTTCGCGGTAGGTTTTGGTTGTGGGTTGAATTACCGCGAAGTCGGACTGTTTTGGTTGCCGCTTACCGTTTGGATGGGTTACCGTTTTACCGGCAGTGGAGTTTTACTACTTGTCCGGCGGTTACCGGCGATTCCGGTCACCGTTCTTTACCGGCGGTCGGTTGGCGGTAAGTTCCCAGCAGCAGCAGCAACGAGATGCGCTCTCTTCTGAGTCTGTTCGAAGACTGAGACCGGTAGCGATTTTTCGCGAATTTATAGGGGGCACGAACGCACATTTAAATAGAGACTTGTAGCACATTTTTCGTGGCGGCCCGCACGCACTCGTCGCACGCACCTGCAACTGGCAAGGCGCCATCTCCAAAGGTATTTTTGATTAAAATAAAAGACTTGATATTATTATTTTTGGTGGTAAAAATAAGAGTTTAATAAAGAAAAGAAACCTTAATATGGACTTAGTTTATAAAAAAATAATGACGATTTTAATGTTAAAGTGTTTAGTAATGGCGGCGTTTTCATATTGCCTAATTTCCGACAGTCACTTTTCGACGTTTGGTTATTAAAGATAGAAAATAGCTCAGGTTCTACAAAGAACTGTTTTTAATAGCTAAATGTTTACTTTTTCTTAGACAGCGTGCAGTTTTCTTCCGAAAATGTGGAAATGGTACTTTGAGAGGGTATTTTGAAGTGCCTTCGAAAGTGCGAAATCAAGATGGCAGCTCCATCTTTGGCATCGCTTGCTACCTGGCAACCGGGCAGAGGGGTGTATCGAAAAGTTGCACTTCGCATTAGAAATAGTCTTCGAAAGCAGTCTCCACAACGGTAGCGGCGGCAGGAGATGGTAAACGCGAAAAATAAATAACCGAGGCGGTACGGCATTGGATGACTTTGAATTTGGAAAAATTTGGCTACGTGTATATTAACTTCGCGTAAACACCCCAATTTTTAGCTAAACTACTGAATCGGAATTGCTATAGGCTTTCGCGCGTCTCGTGAGCATTAGCTCAAATTTCTTGTTAGATTAGTCCCCTATAGCTTTTTATATGGGGTTATAAAAATTGCAGAGAATATTAGTAGGATATACTAACAAGCACGTAGTAATCAGAACAGAACAGTTTTTCAAATGTCATCATCGTCATTTTATCGTCTACTCAGAGGACACATTGAAGCCATTTGCATCAGAGTCAAGATGTTGTCGTATTCTTGTTGCCAGTCGTGTAAAGGCCACGCTGAAATTTAACATGATAATTTAGCCCTAGTTATTTTGCTGTTTTCGGTCGTCTACTCATCGCCTTTACATACGTTTGTAAAATGTGAAAGTTTTTTTTTGCGCCATAGTTGGACTTAAAAGACAAATATGGCTGTTATTTAAGTCCGATGAGAAGAAATTTTGTGTTGTGGAAGTTATTAGGCCTAGCAGATTAGCAGTCATTCAGAATGACATCTGTTGTGAAATTTCCAAAAAGCGAATTGCAATTTCCATAAAGTGAAGCCTCAAAGTTTTATAATATTATTATACTAACGTTCGTGTGATTACGCAGATGTCGACGAATGTACAAAAAAGAACGGAGGTTGTGGCGCTCATGCCGTCTGCACTAACACCGTCGGTAGCTTCACGTGTGGCTGTCCACCCGGTTACACGGGAGATGGGTTTACATGCACCAGTAAGTCTGCATAGAATCTGGTAACTGTAATGTCACAATGGCGAAACAGTTATAAGATCTATTTATAGGCCTCTCTATTTTGATTATGGGTGCAATACAAAACTTCATTTTCATCTTGAAGGTCAAACACAAGATTAGAAGAATAGAAGCGCTCGACAGTCCTAGCACGAAATAGTAGTTATACAAATTAATTAGTTTTTACGCGCGAAAGCAGCTACTGCATTCAGCACGTCTTAGCCATCGCAATTCTGTCCCTCCGTCCGTCTGTCCGTCACACGGGTGGATCAGTCAAAAACGGTGCAAGCTAGGATCACCAAATCTTCACCGTCGGCTGCCTGGAAGACTTTAGTTTTAAAAACCGTAAAGCTTTTTTATAAATTCGAAGGGGGTCACTCCGAACAAGGGCGCTAAATGAGAGGGGGGTGGGCAAAATTTGCGATTTTTGGCCAACAAGTTGCTGTAACGATGCGAGATAGGGCATAGGTTACTATTAATCACTATTAGAAAGTCTGCACTGACTTTCGATTGACGCCGAATTCAATGACCTTGAATGACCTTGAACGCCAAAATAGGGGGTTTTGTGGATTTTTTTGGCGATTTCGGGCTGCGGCACAAGTCTATATCATTCACAAGGTGTCGCCACGTTACTATCGTTATACGATACAGATAAAGAATTTGGTATTTGTATATTAACTTAGCGTGAACATCCCAATTTTCAGCTAAACTGCTGAATCGAAACTGCTATAGGCTTTCGCGCGTCTCGTGAGCATTAGCTCAAATTTCTTGTATGTAAAACTTATTCGTTTCGCCAATGTGAAATAGCCGATTTTTGAATAACTAGGCTTACGCGCTTAAACAATTGATGGATGATTTCTGTTGACCAACTACAGTGATTATTACATTTCGTTATTTTTAGAAAGTTTCCTATCTATCTCACCCGATTTGGTGAAGTCTTTTGATCTTATGTACTTTTTTTATCATACGAACGTTGACCTAGTTATCGTCGCTAGGCCTAATACAATGTTTATCAGTGATATCGACTGTCTTTTGTTTTGCGCGGAACTCTTTGCCCGTGTCTCAGCAATAACACTGATTTTTTGGCTTAAAACGTAAACTAACGACTACTCTCTTCTTTACACGTTTGCTTAAATTTTTATAAAAGTCGACAGCGTTTGTCGCGACAGCGCTTTTTATGCTGCGACACTATGGCGCTGTACAAATGCATATATAAATAATAAAAATAATGACAATAATAATGATAATTAAAATTAGTTTCATTATCAATATGCAGATATCGACGAGTGTGCGACAAATAACGGAGGTTGCAGCGCTGAAGCTGTCTGCACTAACAGCGTGGGCAGTCATAAGTGTACGTGTAAACCAGGATACACCGGAGATGGACAAACTTGCATGGGTAAGCCTGCATGAGCACGCGTGCACATATACAGTTTGCACATTATAAGGTCTGGTTTTTCATTCAACGCAACGCAGGCAACGCAATAAACGCAACCGAAGCAGCGTAAAATGGACACATCGCTGCAATAACTTTGTGCCTTTGCGTTTTGCGTCGTTTGCGCCAGCTGCATCTGTTGCTGTGTACTTTCTTGCGTTTGTTGCGTGCGTTGCGTTGGATGTAAAGATTGTAAACCCGTATTTATCTGTATCAACCCAATGCTATGTGTATAGCTTATATGTCATACCCAACCAAGCATAAACAAGCGCATTATAGCAAAAACCTGCGTCTGTTTTAGCACGACGTAAAAGGCACCAGAGCGACTAAACATAGGCCTATTCGGCCGTTGTTTTTGGCAAAAAGGCCGAAATTTGCCTGTTTTTGCTAGCGTCGTGCAGCAGTTGCTTTCGTTTACTGCTACAATATGTTCTGGACTCGTAAGCTGATGTCAGCAATGTGACAGATACACGTTGGCGTCTCGTGTGTACGTGCAGATATCGACGAATGTGCAGTTGATAACGGAGGCTGCTTGTGTGACGCAACCTGTACTAACACGGCGGGCAGCTATACGTGCAGCTGCCCACCCGGGTACACGGGAAATGGATTTACTTGCACTGGTATGCCGTATTAAGCTGCACGCCCGTCTTGGGTTTTTTGCTCAATTAATATAATTAAAGATATATCGCACAAAGGAAGATAATTTGGTCCTGAAGACAAAAATAGTATGTAAATGAATGGGTACAATCTCCAGCACTAACGTGTAGCACGCTCCATTTTAGTACGCATTTTTTGCACCTTTTTGTTACTGTACAAATCAGCATGTGTATGTTGTTGGCTCGTGAGTTTTTCGCTTGATGGACTAAACATTCGATGTCAGTACGGTTCTCAGTTTGAGCTGTCTGTAGAGACACACTGTGAGCAAATGTTTGCCATTACAGTGAATAGTACCAAAGTTATACATAATGGTAACAACATGATACTTTGCTGGGTAGTGGGTACTCTTCGATATAAAATGACATGTTAGATGATTTGCACTAGAAAACTGACTGACAAGCTGTCGACTCCAGTGGCGTCGTAGCAGGGAGTGGGGAAGGGTAGGCCCCTAAAAGGGGCGATCTTTCCACATATTGGCCTGTTTTTGTCGGAAAGTTTTTAGTTCAAAAATGCTGAATTTGGGGATGAAAACCGCTATTTTATAAAACAATGCCTTGCGACCCTGCTGGCCAGTTCAATCAAACTAAAAAAGCCAAACAATTAAAACGAAACAAAAGTGGAAGAAATAAAACAAGTATTGCCGCATAAAGCAAAAAAATACAAGAAACAAACGGTTATATCGTCGCCAATCTATAAAAATTTACTTTATTTGTTATTATGCAGATATCAACGAGTGTAAAACAAACAACGGCGGCTGTAGCGCTGAAGCTCTTTGCATTAACAGCGTGGGCAGTCGCAAGTGTACGTGTAAACCAGGGTACACCGGAGATGGACAATATTGTGCAGGTAAGTCAGCATAAGCATGTCTACAACGCTCGTTCTTCTATGTGTATTTATTTATCAGTATATTTTAGTGTTGTACATGAAATGGTTGCTTCAGTATTGATTTTATATTAAACTCGGCTTTTGAACTTACAACTTTTCATTGGTGAATATGTGTGTGATGGCGCAGATATCAACGAGTGTGCAACAGACAACGCGGGATGTCTCGCTGAAGCAATCTGCACTAACAGCGTCGGCAGCTTTTCATGCAGTTGCCCGCCCGGGTATACGGGAGATGGATTTACCTGCTCTGGTGATTATCGTCTGCATGTAACATGATTTTGCTGTTATGGGTAATGCGTCAGCTGCGCATATACAGTTTACACATTGAGAGTGTTTGTCATGTTAATGTTTAATGTGTCACTAGTATTTGGGTGTGCAGAACGCGCCGTATCTTTATACTCCTTAGCGTTAAGCCTATCCATAAACGTCCACACGAAATAGCTGGGTTTTGCTGATATTCAGAATGTTTAATGAAGTACATGACGTGTTGACAAAATATAAAAACAGTAGGCCTATAGAACTGGACAGCTAAACACTAACAATACTTTAACAGCATTATAACGTTGTAATAATATTGATTGTAAAAGCTATTGTATAATGCATTGCTTTAGACCTTGCAGAGTTTAAGGATTTGTCTGTTTTTCATTCAGAAAAATTTTTTGTCAAGAAGGTAATCACTAACTAGTTTTCGTTTGGCTTAGCCGTGTCTATGCAGCCAACATTTTGTCACATTTACGTTTTGTGTGAATTTTTTGCCAATCAATAAACATTGATCTATAAGCTAAGTTTCTCTTCCGTAGATATCGACGAGTGTGCAACAGACAACGGACACTGTTCGTCAGAAGCTGTTTGCCATAACAGCGTGGGCAGCTATACGTGCAGTTGTCCGTCAGGATACGCGGGAAATGGATTCATCTGCACAGGCAAGGCAGCTTAGATAATTGTAAATATAATGACTTGGGTTTTTAGTCTTGAATAATAATAGGCTTATACTGTTTCTATTTTTGAAGCGTAAATGTGTGCGTTTTTCGTGTAGGCTATACGGTAGTCAACTGGACGCTGTTTTACGAAATTATGCGCGTCTTTATCTGACTCTGTCCAAGATGTTACATTGTCTCTCTGAAATTTAGTCCTTTTTGATCTCGTTTATCTATCGCAACACGCTGCATGCTTTCTTTTGATTCATAACGTTTTTGCACGCAACAGCATGTAATGCTTTCCGCGTCTTAGCCATCGTCGAGGTGTCTGTCCGTCCGTCTGTCCGTTACACCCTTGAGCCCTATGAAAACGGTGCATGATAGGATCACAAAATGTTACTGTAGCCTGTTTCAAAGACTCTAGTTTTTAGTGACAAAATTTCGTTTCCATGGGTGAGGGTTTTTTTTCGAACGAGGGCGTCAAAGAGGGGTACCCCCTAAAAGACGTTATTTTGCCGCGATTGGCTCTTACAGTGTAAAAAACGATTGCAGATAGGTACAGACATATAACAAGCACTGGTTACGGACTTTTTGGATTTGTCAACATCAGTGACCTTGGACGACCTTGAACCCTTAATAGACGGGTTTTGGTGAATTTTTATTCGCAACTTTTGGCTGCAGCGCATATTTCAACATTGAATTGCAACGAAATGGCTGGAGATAGACCATGACAACCCGCACACAAAATTTTCAGCATTAAACGCAGATTTTAGCAGTCTACGTCCCGAGCCCCTAAGTTCAAAAGGTTTGCGCAGGCGGGCGTCAAATATGGCTACCTCTTTAAAAAGTGGTTATTTTACCACTATTGGCTCGTGCGGCGTGAAAACGGTTGCAGATAGGCACAGATAACCTGCATATCATAACAAGCAATAATGACAAGTTTTTAATGATGTTAACATCGATGACTTTGAATGACCTTAAACTTTCAAAATAAGAGGTTTTAGTGTTTTTGCAATTTGAGCTGCGGCGCAGATTTCAAGAGTATATTGCGACGAAATGGATGGAGATAAACTAAGACAACCTGTGAACAAGAACTGCTATGCTGTCGCGCGTTTTACGAGCTTTGCTCATATTACTGTGTGGATTGTTGCGAAATGCGCACCTTACCCCCCCCTCTAAAAAAAACTTCAAACCGTTTTACCGCTTTATTAGTGTCAATAAAAGCATGATAGAAAAACGGTTTTTGCCTTTTTTGATAAGTAGTTTACAAACAGGACAGCTGGTTGCAACAATCTGTGGCTTTTATCCCTGTAGTCCTACCTGGTGGGCGCAGTTTGCGTCCAGTGAAAAATAGGAAGAGCAGTTTTGTTAAAATTGCAAATAAAAACTTTTTCTATTTTTTACTTTTTTAACCTACAGATTTAACAAACTCCCTTTGCCTATAAAGGTAAAGAAGCCTAAAAGAGGGGGGAACTTAAGTCCGAAAGTTTGAAAAAGCTGCCCCTGATTTTGATTCCAGATTTAAGGGATAAGCCTAGAAGCCACTGGCAACAATGCAAGTGCACTTAAAATAATTATCGATGATCGTCATTATAAATGTGTGATTGCGCAGATATCGACGAGTGTGCAACAGACAACCAAGATTGTAGCTCTAAAGCTGAATGCATCAATACCGCGGGCAGCTATGTATGTATCTGTAACCCAGGATACACCGGAGATGGACAAACTTGTGTTGGTAAGTACATGCAAACGCCTATCTACTCTGTTTGCGAATCACTCATTTTGATTAAATTTAATGTTTTCAATGTAATATTTTTACTAATAGATTAGCATTATTGAGGTTGTATATTTTAGGCTTATTGAGTATCATCGGTTAGCATCGTAGAGTAACTGCTTCAGTTCTGTCATGTTTGCTGGTATGGATATACACTGTGTCTCAAAAAACATCCACGACATTTTCGATTGTAACTTGAAAACCAATTATCAGATTTTAATATTTTTGGTACAAATATTTCTGACACAACTTGCCATTAAACGACTTTTCAGCTTTTCACCTCACCTAATGTATGCTTCTGCACTACCTAGGGAAAGCAGATCAAGCTTGTAATAAACAGAAAACCTTAAAAAATCATCATCAACATTATAACATTTTTTATCGTAACTTGAACAAAGATTAGCAAATTTTAATAATTTTTAGCACAAGTATTTCTGACACAACTGGCTATTTAACAAAGTTTTAGTTTTTACTTCACCCAACATTTGCTTTTGCACTATTTGGGGAAAGCAGACCAAGCATAATACGTGTTAAAATGAATAACGAAACATCACTAAATTTTATCTGTCCTAATCTGTGGGCTCCAACAGCCGGTCTGCTACAAGGTTTGACTGTCATGCAGCAGCGTGTCTACCAGATGAAGTTTAGGAATGTTTGTGAAATCAAGAAGCGACTGGTTCAGCCTAGATTGGTCTTGAGCAAAACTTTGTCATACTGCTGTCAATGAATGGAAAAAGCGTCTCCTTGCTTGTGTTCGCATAGTGGGCCAACACTTTCAGCAATTTTACTGCAGGCAGTTAAAAAATAGACAACTGGGTAAAATGTCGGCCAAAGTGCCAAAAATGTGCCTAAAATGTAAACAAAATGTGTTTTTACGCGTTATGTTAATTAAGCCATCATATCGCATTTGATAAAAAAGTGATATTTCGCTGGTTGTGTTTTCCCTAGGTAGTGCAAAAACAAACGTTAGGTGAAGTGAGAAACTAAATGGTCGTTTGATGTCAAGTTGTATCGGGAATATTCCTACCAAAAATTATCAAAATGTGGTAATTGGTTTTCAAGTTACAGTCGAAAATGTCAGGGATGTTTTTTTTGAGAAACAGTGTATACTGTCCATCCGGGTACACGGGAGATGGGTTTACCTGCGCTCGTAAGTGACTTTAAGGCTGTTTTTGCCATGTTTAATAATTTGTCACAGTGAAATTTGACTTAGATTAAAATTGAAGTAAAGCCAAAATGAATTATTTGATTTAACGTCTAAGTCAAAAATTAATTCAGATGCTTCTGATGCAGAAAGGGCCACAGTCAAATAAATTTTTGCTAATTTTATTTTGACCTTTACTTATGTAATGTGTCAGACGTTGAAACAACTGAAACGCTGTTTAATCATAAGCTAACAGATTTGCTTAAAATTCGGTTATTTCCGCACTTACAGTATGATTTTCTGGGCTGATTGACGTGTTGATTTGTCTGAGGTGTTAAAATGTGAAAATGTCTGTGAGGCTGCCTTGTGAGGGTTGAGTCCTAGGCCTATGCTAAACTTAATATAAAGCCAACCTAGGCCTAATTTACAGAAACTGGACTCAAGAAATTGAAAAAAAAATATACGATTTAATAAAGCAAACTATGTACAGCGGTGCATACAATTACGTGCAATGCAAATATCAGAACAGAATAAGCACACGAATCTCAGTTCAAATCGCCAAGCAGTCACAGCTGCCAATCAACAGTTCAGTCAAGTTATCAGACAGTACTGTTCATCAAGTGATACAATATATTCACATCATCAAGCGAAATCGAACATAATTTAATGACGAGAAGCTAAATCGAATGTCAGTCAAATAAACAAACATGAGCAAATATCTCATACTACTCAGCCACAAGGAAAGGCTCAATATCACACAGATACAAGTCTACTATACACTCGGGAGCCTCCCACCCCTTATTCCTCCGTTTCCCGGGGTCTATGTGAGCACTCCCCTTTCCAAATCGCTATCCTGGGGGTCCTCAACGGCCTCCCATCTAAACATTTTTACGTCTAGGGGCTACACAAGCACCCTATCGTTAACACAAGCCAAACAAACGGCTATACAACCTTGGCAAAACGTATGCCACAAAACGCGTCCGACCACAGGTCTGCGTTCAGATCAACATCTCACATCAAACTGGCTTCAAAACAACACACTCGCGCCTGTTATCTCACGATGACCTGGTTAATGCTGGGACTACCCAATGGCAGTCAGCGATTTCAATTAGTGTCCCACATACCGTGGCGCTAAACCTCTAACTCGGTCTCTGATTGGTTAGCATCTAGAGACTGACACAACCTGGCACGAGAAATACAGTCACGTAACGTAGAAGTCGCCTTACCACCACGAGCTTACTTACAAGTACAGGTACAATCAGCCATACATTCACAGTGATATCTACACATATCATTAGACCCACTACTAGACGCACAAGGCAGAGGTGTTACCAACACGACCGACGACTAAATCGACAATAAATGCAACACGGACAGTGAAAAATACAGACAGCAAGCTTAGTTGACGTGAAAAATAAATCGACAACTTGATTTTCCACAGGCGTCATACACACATACCGGCCACGATCTGAGTAAGAAGCAGCGTGGCTTGACAATGTCGAAAACAGTTTAATCACCGACTGATAATCTTTCCAGAAGCATGGTTAAAAGTTAGTCCCGATACACTAGTAACGAAATGTTAACATTTGCTTAAATTGACCGAGAAGTGAATATATTTTAAACAGTACCGTGAAATGTCAGTTTTGGCGACAATACGTTAAGTCAGTAAAGCATATTAATAGGCGAAGTTTATAGATAAAGAGAATATCAGAAACGGCGCACCTGATGAGTGCAGTTAGACCAATTTGGGTAAAACAGAATTATGTGCCACATATGTGTGCAAAGATAACAAACACTATATAGGCTTAAGCAATTATAATTAGTTAAATGAATAATAATAAAAATAACTAGAAATTTGGGGCAAAGCCCAACGTGAGTCCGCCCGGCGACCTAAGTCCGATTGGGGGAAATTAGAGGAGGGGGGGTAAAATTTTCCCGACATCAAAGTCACGTGGCCCGAACTCAAATGCATTGGCATACGCCAAATGCGCATTGTCGACTTAGGGTAGGTCAACGTGAACGCTTATAACTTCGTTCGTGGTGAACCAAATTTCACAATTTTTTTCTGTTCAACGCCGAAAAGATCCTTCTCGTCAACGCCGTTTAGATTTTGTTGCTATCTTTATCGATTCCAGAGATATTTGCGGTCAAACTCGAAAGTTATCGTAAAACGTACTAAATTTTGGACATTTGGCGCTCCTTTATTGCATTTTAAGCCAATTTATGACTCCCCTTTGAAAAAAGTTGTAAGGGGGGCCACGCCCCCGTTGGGGGGTGCGCATGTTAGACTTGGTCATTCTCTAGCCGTGTAAAAATTTGGAAGCGCAGCACCCCTAGGGGCCGAAATATGGTCTTCCGAAAAATGCGACTTAGGGTAGGTCAAAATGAGCGCCTATAACTTTGTTCGTAGTGGACGGAATTTTACAAATTTTTTTTGTTCAACGCCCAAAGGATTTTACTCGTCAAAGTTGTTTAGATTCTGTCGCTAACTTCATCGGTTTCAGAGAAATTCGCGGTCAAACTTGAAAGATGTCGTAAAACGTATTAAACTTTGGACGTTTTTTGCCCTCCCAAATTTTAAGGGGGCGGTCCTTTATTGCATTTTAAGCCAATTTATGACTCCCCTTTGAAAAAAGTTGTAAGGGGGGCCCCGCCCCCGTTGGGGGGTGTGCTAGTTAGACTTGGTCATTCTCTAGCCGTGTAAAAATTTGGAAGCGCAGCACCCCCTAGGGGCCAAAATATGGTCTTCCGAAAAATGCGACTTAGGGTAGGTCAAAATGAGCGCCTATAACTTTGTTCGTAGTGGACGGAATTTTACAAATTTTTTTTTCTTCAACGCCCAAAAGATCCTACTCGTCACAGTTGTTTAGATTCTGTCGCTAACTTCATCGGTTTCAGAGAAATTCGCGGTCAAACTTGAAAGATGTCGTAAAACGTACTAAACTTTGGACGTTTTTTGCCCTCCCAAATTTTAACGAGAGCGGTGCCCCCAAATTTCGTACTTGCGTTAACACCCCAATCTAGAGCAGCGTCAAGTGCCAAAGTTTCGTCGGGCTACACCCCTAACTCCGAAGGTATAAGCGCTTTTTTATTGCATTTTGAGCCAAATTTTGACTCCCTTTCGAAAAAAGTTGTAAGGGGGGCCTCCGTCCCCGGTGGATGTGCGCTACGAAGACTTGGTGATTCTCTAGCGCGTGTAAAAATTTGGGGGCGCAGCACCCCCTAGGGGCCGAAATATGTTCTTCCGAAAAATGCGCTTTCGGTGGGTACAAACTCACATCTAGATCTGAAAGGTTACTGGACCGATCTTCACCAAACTTGTTTCGCCTAACGCGGGAGGAATCGCTGTCGAAGAATAACTCACCGATTTTGAATATCTTCATCCGTTCCGGAGATATTCGCCGCCAAACTTCGAAGTCGACCGAAATCGGGCCAAATTTTGCA
>Ga0209367_1010353_pt1 | contig 12516 bp, 14 predicted proteins | sample WorMetLIZISLAND2_FD_187412 | JGI IMG/M metagenome (GOLD analysis project Ga0209367, IMG submission 187412) | Marine gutless worms symbiont microbial communities from Max Planck institute for Marine Microbiology, Germany - Olavius geniculatus... ... | reverse complement strand
GAGGTCTTCAAGTCCCGACTGGCAGGTGCCATGGTGATGCAGAGGACAGATTAGATCCACCCTGTTTTTATCAGCAGCACATCTTGCACGCTTTTATCTGTTCTGTCTGGAGTTCAACAGTTGTTCCGGGCACTTCATGCACCTCTGCCATGCACGACATTACTTGCAAGAGGATATGCGCATTATTGGAAAAGAAGAAGAAGAAAACTTCAACAGTTTGTCATCAGTGAACCAGACGAAGTTCACCATCAAAGCAGGGCTTGCTATTCAGTTACAGCTGGTAAAAATTTTGTATAAATTGATCATCATTTGAGTGAATTATGAAAGAAAGAAAAGGGTGTTTTTTATGAAACACCATGTACATTAAAATAGTGCAAGGCACGAAATCACGTGGTACTACTAAGCAACATTGCAGAAGGCCCCATATTGGTATGGCTACACCTGGCAATGCAAGTTTCAACTGGAAGTTCAGACCCCAAATTTCCACTTCCCGTAGGGGGACTGGGGCCTCTGTATAAGGTCACATCCACACAGACATGAGTACGAGTTTGGGCTTCAGTATGAGTGAGTGCTTTGCGAACAAAACAACAGCATTTCGCTACATCATCAATAACTTAACTACTCGTGCATCCCTAGCAGTGAACAATTCAACAATGATGTAAGTCCTGACATCGTTATGCATCAGAGCTTGTTTAAATTAAATTAATACCAGTTACGTGTAGTTTACTTCACAGGTAACCCATATTCATAACAATGTAAATGGCTGCCACTGGATTACATGCAGACTGTTTACTAGAACCCATATACTCGTGTCTATGTGAACGTGGTCTAACACAATGTTACAGCAACACAATTGTCCCTGCTAAGTAGCATCTCCTTTCTTTACACAGCTATACAGCAGAGTGCATGACTGTGACTCTTGATGCATCAAGCAGTGCCATCTAAAAGGACATTCTTAGATACTGCAATGTAAAAACCATTAAGTTTACGAACAAAACAGGCAAAAAATCACAGTTAACTAACCGGATGAATTGCGCAAGCGATCTTCAACGAACGGATGAACTCTCTGGACAGCAGCATATGCAGCGAGAGCTCCACAGGGCAGAATGGCAGCTACGTCAAGTGGCAGAGTGTCAGGCAGTTTGATCACGTTTGATACATCTCTCACCAGCATGTACTCAGCATAGCTGAATAGCAATGCACAACATCTGCCATAACAATCAATGACACAAACCAAGACAGAAATCACTTCACTAATCACCTGCATCGAACTACATCAGAAAGAGGTATAACAACGGACGATGAGATCACAGATTCTTTAAAGCTCTTTTAATTAAAGTTCCCATCATCTGGTATCATGCAGTGGTGACATTTATTTTGACAGCATGATAAACGTCAACAAAATTACAGTTCAACTTGTGATAATACGACACATGTGAGTGCTACAGAGGCCTCTTGGGATCTTTTATGCATGGCTTAGAAACGACTTCTGAACCACTACCTAAGAGTTAAAATTAAGTCAAAAAACACATATGTAAAGCGACATAAAACTTGGTAATAAGAAACAGCGGAACTTGCTACGTTACAGTTATGATGCATGGGCAATAGCAAACAGATGAGTCTTAAGTCGAGAGTCTGAAAACTGGCAAGGGTGTTGTCAGTGATGACGTTCCTGCCAGTCATGCAGGAAATGCAGCAACTATGCCAGTCCATCAAATAGGCTACAACTCAACCCAATGCCCACTATATCCACTTTCTGCTGCATGTTATTCGTGACTTATGGAAAACTAACTGACCCAGTTTCACTGAGTTCTTCATCGTTGGTTGGGTAGATGACAACACGATCTCCAATAGATAAGGCACAGTCGGTGACCGAAGTACAGATGTCATCAATGATCCCGGAAACTTCAAATCCTACATTCACAAAGAACATGCACTAATTATGTACGGACAAACCTTTCATTCAACAGGATGATATTAGTTAGTTTTACTGGCACTCATTTACACTTCACCGACTCCTCTACGTGTCGCTCTTGTCTACATAGCTGTACTGCTATTACTTTTGGATGCAACTTAGCCATGTATCTGGATCTGGATAGTACGTTAGTTGGCAGGGCCCCAGAACTGGGGCATCACACCGATGTACTTTTACACAGTAGGCCTACATCAGACAATCACAGAGCTTTTTCAAGATTGCCAGAATTGCATACAAGTATTAAATGTCCTTTCGATCCTGTCAACAAACCAACTAGTATTGGTCACTTATTATAAATCGAGTGCATTGGTAGAAAAACTGACCTGGAAAGAGCGAAGTGTCAAAGACTCCTTTCATGTTAGGACGTCTTTGTCCGCTGTTCACTACCTGACAGTCAGTGTAGCATGCTCCCGCATAACACACCTAACATCATCAATTACTAATTATTATCAGACACATACAGATGTTTTAATATGCTACAGTCAGCAACAATTTAGATCTCACTTCAACTTCTAATCACCATGATTCAGATGTACCATAACGAAGATAGCTAGCACAACGTAATCCGTAATCTGAACTCTTCAACAGTGAAGATTATATCTGCCGTGAAAATTCACGGCAGATAGCGATAATCAACTACTTATTTTCCGTGAATTTTCATGGAAGCATCTTTTCACTTTTTGGATATGTCGTGAAAATTCATGTATTGAAACATATACATTAAAGCTATGGAAATAAGCGATTAAGCACACAATAAATTATTGACGTGTTACAGCTATGCTCGTGCATCTGTTTGTTAGTTAATTTAAACCAGGTGGGAATTTTAATGCTGCAATGCCAAATCGGTCAATGTGGGGCAAAAAATAGACAGACTCATTGCATACAGTTTATAGGCCTACACTTTAGAAATATAAGATCACGGTCACGCTTGAGACATTAGCTGAAAACTCATGGCCGCTTACCAGTGATGTGGTCAGTTACATAAACCTACACTACAGGCTACAGCAGTTGCTAATTTGGTATTATTGCCTGCATAATCTGATAATGCTGTACTAAATAGCAGCAGATAATAATATTAATTTTCTGTAAATTTTCACGGCAGATAGCCATTCGATGCTAGCTTCCGTGAAAATTCACGGCAGATAGCAAAAATCGACTATTTATTTTCCGTGAATTTTCATGGCAGATAATTCACCTTGCCTTCAACAGTCTCAATATGAACCAAAAAAACTAATGACGATTGTATAAGATAAAAACTGTTGGTTAAATTGAACTATAGGTCCGTTGGCAATAATCGCTGTTTTTGCAACTCAAAAACTGCAGCAAATGTTGGAAAAACACTATTATGAAGAATTTACCTGCAGGACAGTGAAGATTTCCTTCGTTCTTCATATGCTGCTTATTCAGTATCTGCAGCAATTGATGGAGATCTTTCCAGCAACGGACGTATTGTTCAATTTTACCCCTAACTCTAATCCCTAACCCTAATTCCCAACCCTAACCCTAACGTACCCTATCCTTAACCTTATTGCCTAAACATAAGCCTGCTGTGTCAAGGTTTTGTAGTTCCCGGTTTTGTCGGTCCAGGTTTTGTCAGGACACCAAAAAGAACATATTCTGAGATCAGAATGGACTCTTTTAAGGTTGATATCTTTATTCAGCCCAATAATACCTTGATCCTGACGCCGCCTCGGCACAATCCGGGAATCGGAAAGTTGTCATCGAGCTGAAAGCTGTCGGTGATGCTATGTCTGCGGATGATGCGCATCTGCCTGCTGGTCGCCGACGACGTCGATGATGAAGCAGCCAACATTTTGAACGATTCACTCCACCGCAGCCGTTACAAATCTACTACCGGTACTGCCAATACAACCGGCACTGCGGATTCGTCGATCGTAAATCGGAAACGCAAAGCGTCTACTTAAACGCGAGAAAATGGCGATTATACTAGTTAGAACGAAACTTTATAACAGCTGAAGAGACAATAAAATGACATCATTGAATAACAGCGATCAGTCATTCACTGTGCACGTGAAAGACGCATGTTTACGTCAGCCTGACGCTGCTGACCTCCTGACCTCAACTTTTGCCCAATGACAGTCGCCGGCGCCAGATATTTACATATTCATGTAAATTCGTGACTGGCGCCCAAAGGCTGGTCCGTCGTTGGGATTCCAGTCATCGCGCGCACTCGGCACACTTTCAGTTTCGGTTTCAGTATAGCAGTGAAATAATTGCATGTTTTTGCGTGTTGATTAAATTTACTGGCGGCAGCCACGCCATGCAGTTCATACATCTGTGGTGCAGTCAAAGTGTATAGGGCGCTGACACTAAATTTATTTTACAGTAAGCATAGCCTATAAGAACTGCGCGTGGTTATATATAACTCATCTCGGCTGGCTCAGCTGAGCAAAAATGGACTGACGTACTGTACCCATATTATTATAGGCATATTTGTGTGTATTGTGTGGTTTTTATCGACGCAATAGCTATCGTCAGCTATCCATCAGCAGCAAGCTGCGATGCGGTACTTGTCCGCTAATTCATACGAACCCGAATTATTTGATCATTAATTAGTGCTAACGCTAACCATAAACCTAAACCTAACCCTATCCCTAACCATAAACCTAGCGGTTAATTCGGGTGCGGGTGAATTAACAGACAAGAACCTGCGACACTGACTGGAAAGTTATTGTTGCAGTTCTTAGTAAAAAAAATCGATTAGACCTACGTATAGCGACTAGCGATAAATCGGTTCTGCTAGTAAGCCTAGGCTACAGTTAGGCGGTTGACTATTTACCTGCACTTAATTTACACTTAATTAATTAATTAATGCACTTAGTCTACTGGACGGACGGAGCGCATGCTTGCAGCTAAAGTGCTGTTTGTGGTTCCGCAATACATTGGATCGAGCTAGTGAGATGATGTCACCATCTCTCCCCACTCTCCTCTTCTTTTTGGCCGAGGGTTCCAGGTTGGTTGGTTGCTGCTCCTGCTGGTGTTGTCCCTTATTGCTAACTTAGACTAAGCGGTATTCAGCATTCACGCTGCATGGTGAATCGACTGTTTTACTGCTCCGTTGACTTTCTTAGCTGCTATTTACGTCTTCAGTTAAAAGTGCCATTTCAAACGCCTGAAAAGTGAACATGGCACCATCACTCAATTCTTGGCCTCCTCCAAAAGAAAGTGACAGGGCCTGAGCCAGCCCCTGAGATCCCTGCATGGTTCTGACGCCTAATGGTACAGAACTCTGTGAATTTAGAGTTTTATGAGAAGACCTCAAGTGACGAATGAACTAAAAATAATTGAGTCTGTTGATGTATAATATTAAAAAATTTCCCAATAATTTTAATTGGACACCCTTGCTCTATGGTCTTTACAAAATAATACCCTTCCACATATAGGTTATGCAGTTTTTGTGGTATGATGATTAGCTACAAATCATTCGAACAAAATCACAATCTACCATGCATAATGTAAATTCAGTGTGTATTCATAGCACCAGCATCATATGCACACCAGGGACAGTACAAACATGAAACAATTAATCAGGCATTGTTGGATAGGCCTATCTGGACAGCTACCATACGCATTGAAATACATGCAGTCTTCACAGCGTGTGTGCAGTCGACGAGCTGAACAATACTGCAGCAAAAGGTACATCATGCCATAGAACTGGGCTGCAGCTGCACATATAGCAGGCAATATAAAGCACAGCCTCACATCACAAACACTGCACAGATAAACCAACTTTACACCCCAACGACATTGAACCGTCCTCAATATTGGGCCGCATGCATCAAATAGGGTGAAGAATGCCACCCCAGCCGACTAGAGTTTGGGGTGTCGTAAGCTCCCCCACCGGAAAAAGGGCGGAGCCCCAGCATAAAATAAACTGGGTGCACTTTTAACCTCACAGAAATTTTGTAACAAAATTAGATAAAAATTAACAATGAAGGGAAAGGACGTAAGCCGGTCTAAAATATTTGAGCTATTCTAGGGCCCTGGGTCGACATCCAGCGCGATTCCACATTTCTGAGTATAGGCCCTCTCCCACTCCCATGACAGTATCATAATGTGAAAGGTAATGAAAGATAAAATGGGTAAAAATTCTACACAGATAATTAAAACAGAAGGCACAGCACACATCATCATGTCAAAATGCAGTGCTGGCGTTAGAGAGTTGGAGGCCGCTCAAATAAAGTGTGAGGCCCCTATAATAGGGAGTCTGGGGGCGGAGCCCCCAGCGGGGTCCAAGCAGAGCCCTGGTCCGAGAGTCAGAGGGGCGAAGCCCCGAAGCCCCCTGAAGCTGAAACACTTTCACTGAAAGACGCAAATTTGCCCACTTAAAAAAACTGAAATGCAAAAAATCTAATACAATTTTTGTTGTCTTTTAAAAAAAATGACGTCTATAGGCCGCAATACGTCACAGATTACTATACAGTAATGAAAAGTTATAGACTTGTCCACTTTGGGTAAACTTTCCACATGTTTATTCATTTTATATTATGAATATATATATATACTTTTTAAACTAGAAATTTTTTTCCACACCTAGCATGAGGCGTCTGAGCATACGTGAGGCCCCAACCCTGTCAGGGAGTACGGGGAGCCATTCCGCTGGATCTGTCAAAATGTCAGGGTACAAAGCTACAACACAGTAAGTTATACCTATTATCACGGCAAGTTTCACAACGGAAATACATTTACAGACGTTGGAGAATGAACATAACTAACAACAATAACGTTACGCTGCATTTACCGGTATATCAGTTTCGTGAACAAACTATCTAAGGTACAAACTACAAAATTTAAACACGGTCGTCTGGTGCATGCTTAGTGCAAAAGCCAAAAAGTGCTATGGCAAAGTCATTAATGGCAAAAGTACGCCTAACAGTGCTATGTATTGGTGATAGTATATGGAAGTAGTCATATTTGAAGCGCTGTCCAGGCCTTTGGAACTACCTCGGAGAAAAAGGCCGATCATACAACAACCGAAAGCAGTATTATACAATATACAGTACTTCTTATATAAATCTAACATAAGTATCATTTTATATTATATGGATAACAATATGCATGCGTCGTGCAAGTATCTGAGTGAATATTTTACTGAAATAATTAATCAACCAATCATCACTTCATAATCATTTTTATTTGCACATATAACACAACAAACAAAACACACAAACTGATGACAGCGTGCACGACGCTGAACGAAGAATGTACAAAACCAAAAACCTGCAGGCGACCACCACGTGCAGTTTCTTGCAGAGTTAAGTTTCAGTTTCAACTTTTTTGAGGTCGGTGTTTAGGTAGCCAGTGTACAGCAGAAGACTGATATTCCTTCCCGACACTCCACCCTTAACAGCAAACGCCGTCAATACAACCGAACGAACGTGCAAGCTTCAATCTTAAAGTCGTAGGCGAAAATATCAGCACCAGAGTCTAAAGGCGACCATCCTCCCCCAGCGCCAGAAAGCAACCTTCTCTCAAGTTGCACCAACCCTTCCCCTCTCACCCTCTTCCCTCCGCCTCTCTTCCCCTCCCCACACCTTTCCCTGCCCCAAAAATACAGCCAGGAGGTCTGGGGAGTGCTATAAGCTCAACAGCAAGTCCCGGTCAAAAACACATTTTACACATTTTTGGCTCTAAAAAGCATCTTGTGGCAATATTTCCAGTCGTTTATGTGTCACACAAGTGACTGTGTTTTGTCAAGTGAAAAACCCCGCACCATAGTTTAACTTTCCCCAACTGTTTCCAGGAAGCACTCTGCTTCCAACTGTCAATGGAGTGGACGCTGCTAATCAGCCCACTGTCTATTACAGGGAAACTGCAGTCACCAATGCTGAGGTAAATAGTTACATGACTAGGGCCCAATTCACAGACACTGTCATAAAATTTATATAAGATTTAATTCTTAAGACCATAATAACACCAAAGTTAAGATGTACTAAGATCATGTTAGGACACGTTTTAAGTGAATTCACAGAATATATTCATTTTCATAATCATAAGATTTGGCACAAAAACTGCAAGATTATATCTTAAGACATATCTTAAGATAATGTTGTACATATTCTGCGAATTAGATCACTGTTTTAAGACGACGACCGCAAGTGAGAAAAATGTTTTAAGATCTTCAGTGAATCGGGCCCGTAGACAGCGGCTCTAGCGGGTGTGCAGCAGCTGGGCGTCTCGCAGCAGCTGTGCAAGCAGTTGGTTCTGCTGCTCTAGTTCGACAATCCTGGCCCGAGCGTTGATGAGCTGCATCTGAAGCTGTGTCACGTTGCCAGTCTGCTCGGCCAGTGTTGACAGCAGCATCTCTCTCTCACCGCCAACACCAGGAGTACCAGTGGTAGTTCCAGTAGGAGGTTTCATCATCATGCCGCCGTCCGCCCGCTGCACGTAACACTCCTGACTGCCGTCTGGTCTCACGTGGTAAACCAGCAGATCGTCCCCACCCCGTGCCGCCTGTGTCTGTGACTGTCCGTCCAGCAGTGCTGCTGGATGTCTGGAAGATCGAGAAACCTGGTCGCCACCAGTAGCTATCTGCCACGCCTGCTGCTGGATGTCACCCACAGCTACTGCTTCTGGTGGCTGCGACTGTTTCTTGGTCGTCGTCTCCAGAGGTTTCTTACGCACGGTCTTCGCCCGGACCAAGTCAGACGGCTTCAGGTCGTTCGCATCCAGGTAAGTCTTCACCGCTCGGTCGTACTCCGCCTGCAAAACAGCCACCCGCCCCATCCCACGCAACAATATACCTCAGCACAATCAAGTAGTTATCTTGCTCTCTTCTCTTTGCGGTCCCCTGTTTCCCTTTTCCTCCCTCCTCCCCAGTGTAACGGAAGTCCGGAAGTGTCACCCCCAGAAACATTTTCGGAAAGAAAGGTGCTCATAGGTGAGTTTTAAACCATTTTGGTGTGACATCAACCAGAAATTGTGCCCAGCCATTGGGGGAAGGGGCTGGGCCTCCCTTGTCTACGCCACTTGTAAGTATACTCTTCGTTTCATGAAGTCTTTTTATTTAAGAGTGGGTTTCCATAGTAACCATTCAGCTAATCATACAGTCTGGTCTTAATACCCAATGCTAATTTTAACAGTAGGCACTCCTATATTTGAGGAACAAGTCACAAGTGAAGAGGCTCGGCGTCGATACCGTTGGATATAAGGCATTGGTAAGTTCCTATGGGCTCAGGCTGTCAATCACACCTCACACGATAGTGTGACGAGTGTTGTAAGAACGACCTTCAAAGTCTATATATGTAAAAAAACTTACCAGTTTACAACTGTGTGTAAGGACGATGTGATGATATCAGTCCTCTAAAACAGCAAAAATCATTTGGGTAACCTTAGATGGGGCTACGCATATGGCGTGAGATGGCAGATGCAGACAAACAGTCATACTTTGATTCATTCACACAGGCTGACTTTAGTTGGTAATAACTATCATAGTATAAAGCCTTCTTCATTTGATTTAGCCATTGGGCAAGTAGGCCTAATACGACAAATAAGATCAAATGAAGAAGGCTTTAGACTATGTTAGTGATTACCAACTAAAGTCTGCTTGTAAGGACGCCATATGCATAGCCCCATCCAAACTTACCCAAATGATTTTTGCTGTTTTAGAGGACTGATATCATCACATCGTTCTTACACACAGTTGTAAACCGGTAAGTTTTTTTACATATACAGTAAAGCAATCATGCCATTAACTGAAGCGGTTTGGCCGCAGTTCACAATGCAAGTATCTGGGGGTGCGTGCACATAGTAGCCCCGTGTGAGGGAATGGGAAATCGTAGGCCCTAGGGTACACCACAGGGTAGCATTTGCTTGGGCAACTTGATTTGCTTCTTCAAACAGTTTTCTGGTAAGACCTACCATTTAGCCACGATACATGCATTACACACGACAGACACAATATCATGCCATAAACGCGACGGTCGGCTACAAATGGTAATCAATGGTAATTTTGACAACGCCACTATAATATTCATCATCATCATCTCTCTTTAATAATATTATCATGCACGTATGTCATCAGAGCTAACGTAGAGCTGTTATCAAACGACTATCTGATCAATCAAAAGCGCATGGAAAGATGGCGAAACTTTTACCTTTGCCTGTGTGAATGAATCAAAGTACGGCTGTTTGTCTGCATCTGTCATCTCCCGCCACATTCTGCCAATCATGGAGCCCAGCTCACAGACAGAACGCTCCGGGTTCGCCTGCTTCACCTCCGGCCAAACCTGCACGTTTACAGCATAAATACCCCCGGTATATGAGTACACATACACAAATAAATAAACTGATCTATCCATTGATCAATCCATAAATTAATCAATTAGAATTTCTCAAAAAGGCATAAGAAGCAACGACTACTGCTAGGTCCACTGTTACAAGATTAGTTATTGTGTAGTCCACTCCTGAGATAATCAGGCAATGATTTTCCAAGGAGACGAGTTTTGAGCCGCTGAGGAAATGTACTGCTAGCTAGAGACTCAGCAGGTGTTATATTTCCTGGCAGGTAGTTAAAGATCTCAGGGCTGGCACTGGCAACAGGAAAAACTCTGCTTCTGACAGTATAACATTTAATGTGACAGTACAGAAACTATGCTAAAACTGTTACTATTCACAGCCAAAACAGAAAATTAGTTACGTTAATCCAAGAAGAAAAAATTCAGCTTTATAGTCAAGTGAGATCAAAGACATTGTTTGTCAGGACATTTTGAAAGCATCCTCACACATTTCAGATTCAAACACAAATATCGATATGAGACAGTCTTCTCAGGAGATCTCCAAGATGATCACTGCTACAGGAGATTATCAAACTAAACTAAACTAAACAGTACTGAGCAACAAAAAAGATCAAAGCACTTAAAAATCAGACACAAGTTTACACGTAGTGACTTACAGCCTTGCTAAATCTCAGGTACGGTGTGCATGGCTTTTTCGGCGGTTTCTGCGGTAGATTTGCCGGAGCAGTCACGATCAGGGGCTGTTGGCTTGCTGCAGTGGAACTGATGTCCTGGGAAACACGTCGTTCAACTAACACATCCGCCTGGTTGAGTGTCTTGAAGGCGGCGCCGGCGCTACCGATGCTGTGTGCCGGCTGACTGTTTGTGACGTCATTGATCAGCTGAGAGCTGCAGACGCTGGCTGCAGTCACCGCTGCTAGTGGTCTGCTGGTTACTGGCACCGTCACACCAGCACTGTGAGAGTCTGCGGCAGCGGTGACTGACGATGACTGTACCAGGGTGGTCGTCGGCCACCCAGCCGCGTTACTGTCTGGCAGAACAACCGGCTGCATCACGTGCATCATCGCTAGCAGTACTCAAGTCAAAAATAAGACAGCTTTTGTTGCCAGTCTCCACAGATGATCTCGATATAATTATAACTGAATTTACTGAGTGATGCTTCTGAGTTGTAAGATCACATCGTCTGTATGAGCGTCACTGTCACAACATCTACAATGCAAAACACGCTCATTAGAACAGTGTCATCAGCTGAACGCAGCTGAACAGTGCGCAAAAGACGGTATATCTATGAACTTATGTTTTCGAACATTTTCCTGACAGCTTTAATTCTGTGAATATACGCATTTTTGTCGTACCACGCACGTCCTTAAAAATGATCATTATATGTTAGCCAATAGGCCTTGACATGCAACGATCTCTTGCTAAGCCTGGCTTAAATAATCTGGCCTTTTAACGTGCATCATTATTTTACTGCTGCTCTATCCGTAATAAATACTGAAGTAACAATGAGAAATCCATTCTTATTTTAGTACAGAAAAGGCTATATTAGCAACCTCTGGTATTCACTGCAACAGACAAAGTTGACTGACAGATTCACAGAGACAATGCATCAGCAATCGACATACATGTACCTGAAAAAAATTGGAGGAAAAATATGAAAAAAATAACCAAAATAAAGCATATACACAATACATGTTATACACAGGTAATAATATAACACTTTTAATTTGGCAGGCGCCTTTTGCTCTACAGTCTGCATTAGTGATGACTCGATCAATATATCGAAAATATCGATATGTCATTTTTTGTCAGCGACAGTTCACTGTGACACCCAGACACGTTTTTGTTATCTAAATAAAGCATACTGCCTTTCTCAATGTTGACATCTTTTCCTGTGCTTGTATAAGATTTACATGCTTATTATTTTAAAATTATCGATATCAATAGTCTGCATGCGTAAATGAGTTATGATAAAAAGAATCCTTTAAAAAGCTGGGAGTACAAAAGGCCAAATAACTCGATACCCAAGTAAAAGTTTGGCATTATAGGTAGAATTACTCGTAAATAGAGTTTTCCTGTATTCACCCTTTTCACCTATCTGCCAACAGTGATCCAACAAGAAATTTGAGCTAATGCTCACGAGACGCGCGAAAGCATATAGCAGTTCCTGTTCGCAAATTGCCTTAGTCTATCTCCAGCCATTTCGTCAAGGTTCAAGGTCATTTCTCTCGGTGGCAATCGAGTGATTAATATTAGTGATTCACTAGTAACCTTGGCCTATCT
>Ga0209367_1010351_pt1 | contig 12517 bp, 9 predicted proteins | sample WorMetLIZISLAND2_FD_187412 | JGI IMG/M metagenome (GOLD analysis project Ga0209367, IMG submission 187412) | Marine gutless worms symbiont microbial communities from Max Planck institute for Marine Microbiology, Germany - Olavius geniculatus... ... | reverse complement strand
GGTGGTACACCATCTGCTGCAGCGCACCCCAGACGGCGAAATCAACCGGATTAAGGTCCGGGCTATTCGGCGGCCACATGTCTGGTTCAATAAACTGGATGTTCTCGCGCTGCAGGTAACGCAGCGTGTTCTTCGCCGTGTGTGATGGAGCGCCGTCTTGCTGCAGCGTCCACTTGTATCGGCCGCATCTGGCGTGGATGTCGGGCAGCAGACCTTGTGCCATTACATTGTCGCAGTAGTACTTGCTGTCGATCTTGGCACCCGGCTCGACGAAGACGACTTTTGTTTTGCCCATCCGTGACACGCCGACCGACACCATGACGCTGCGTCATTTGAAATAGTAACTCGTATTCGCCAGGTGGCGCCACTGTTGCACATAATTAATTTCAATAACTTATGTTTTCGTGTTGAGAATGAAACGACCTTGATTTCTGCAAAAAATCGTGTAGATCTAAGCAGTATTTCTGAAGTTAGAAGCTATATAACAGAGTGGCCCCGTTTTTTGGGGGCCACCCTGTATACTAGCACTATCATCCAGGATTCCCTGGCCAGGCCTTGCAGCAGATGTGACGTCACACAACCTTTAATCCCCCTCCCCCCTACGTCACGCATTGTCACAATATCGTGAACACCCCTTCCCCTCGGCATGTGCTGTCATTTATGGATGTCCTCTTTGATGTTATTTTTAAAATGCATTTTCATACAAAAACTAATGCAAAACAATATATTTATTTTGTTTTTGTGCTAATTTGCTTGTCATTCTGTTACAGAGTTGCAATTTGGTTATGACTAGTGAATTTTGCTTCTGAAATATTTAAACTTGGTACAGATTTTGCGCAGCAATCTACTTGTGCTATGAAATTTCACTGAATGATCACTTTTGAGTACCATTTGGACTGTGCCGGTTTAAACAAAGTTGTTTTACAGTTTAAACCGATTTAAACCACACGAACGGCAGAAACAGTTTACTGCTGGTAAAAACGCAAACGTGGTTCCATGCCCTCAAATCACCCAGTGCTGGCAATGCCACAAACTTTGTACCGTAGTAGTAGGAAGGCCATGATTAACATGCAGTATTAGTGAGCAGACCCAACTGTGTACTGTACAGTAATAGAAAGGTCATCATTAAGGCCACACAAAACATGTTAGAACTGAGGCACATATTACCACTGAGCATCCACAACACTTAATATAAATACATTTGCTTAATGCTAGAGATGTAAATAGCAAACACAATTATAAACAATTATATTATCGAGATTCATTGTATTCTAACAGATATATGCCACATTACCAGCTATGTTAATAATAATAGTAATAATAATTACAATTATGCCGCATTATTTGAATTTAGTGCCCTTTTTGCCTGGCTGGCACCATTAACTGACCAGGTCAGTACGCCAACAGTCCTGGCTACTGTTATGCAGAACTTGCAGCTTGTGAAAATCCGAGAAGTGACTAACCTCATTAAGTACGTCATTTTTAAGTTATTCACTTCAGTTTTTGGCCTACTGCAATTCAGTTCCATTTTTCATAACTGATTTTCAGCAATCGGCACACCTTACATACGTTCCAAGGGTTTAAAAATATTAATAATTAATAGTAATAATTACAACACCATAATACATAACCATAACCATTCAGAAGCTGGTTATTACCAGTACTGCAACAAGGATAATTCTTCTGAGAATATAAGTCTGCAGACACTCATTACTTAAATTACTCAAATTAAACTTAAACTGATTACTTAAATTCTCAGCACAATCACAGAAATACTCCATGTGTCTATCTGATGCAACAGTCAATAACAAACCAGGCACACATCCAAAGTAAATGCAGCACAGTATATATATCTGTGAAGATCAACATTCACACTCAATGGCCTAGTGAAAGATTACAAAAACTGGTCAACAGTGACGACAAAAAACGGAGGTAGTTTCTGGAAATGTCTGTTCACTTAAGACGCGTCAGGTAACTTAGCAGCTACAAGCGGCTCGTTGCTGCTATGCTACTGGACACTCGGCTACAGCAAGACAGCTACAAGCCACTACGAGCATTTTGTAGCGTAAAAATTGTAGGCTACGTTAAGGCCCTAGGCCAACATCCAGGCTTCTGAACGCATCAATTTTTGGATGATAGTTGAAAAATCACTCTAAATGTGTCAGCATACAGAATAAAATAACATTAATACAAAATTGCTTGCATAATTACTGTTTCTACTCAAAATTCACCTATTACAACCACCAACAGCCATCTTTAGTGGACAAATATGACGTCACATTCGTCTGCGCTAGCCGTTAACGTAGACTGTTGTCTGACGAAAAATTGTAGCGGCTCGCAGCGTATCGCAGCCGAAATCTTGTAGCCGCTACGTTGCCGGACGTGCCTTTAGTCACAGTTGGCACAAATAAAAAAAGAATATTTGCTTTCAGCTGCGAAACAAAACATTCCAAAGAAGCGTGAATTCAAGTAAGCATGAGAGGCCATAAACTGCAATAAAAGAGATTAAAAATTATGAGCAGATATACATCCATTTTATACACATTAATGTTGTTGTTTCAAACATCAGCAGTTAAAGTCCATTTGTGCAAGAGTTAAAATGGAATAAAATGATTAAAATGGTTAACATGGCCATAAAACTGAAGCTTCCCTACATGTTAGCATGCAACCAAATATATAAATTGCTGCTACAGAAAAATGTTACTATTACAATTGCAGCATAAACTTCTAAAATTGCAGTTACTGCACACATATTAATGATCCTAGACTAGATTAGTGTTAGTAATAGTACCAAATTCACTAGAAACACCATGATTATCACTGCCAAGAAGTGACTCAGAAAAAGTATTTTACAACTTTTTACACAAAAACATACTGGGTGGTCAAAAAGTATGCCAACAAGGAACATAACTGTCTCATACATGCGCACCAACCATTTCCCAAATTTTCTTACTGATAATTTCAGCAGTATATTGGTAACAAAGTGATGACTAAAGAAACCACCACACATTAAATGCTTTTTGTATTGTGATACATGTAAGCATAGCTAGGATAAAAATGTTTGATGATTAGCATTAGTGTGCCATTAGTTGGAGTTTAGAAATCAGTCTGATGTAGTTATGACTAAAAAACCTTGTGCTCTACATTTCTGGACCACCCTGTAAAGCCTGTGTACGTACTCTCTCTCTCTCTTAGTCTAAAAAATCCATCAGACACAGAAGAAAATGCGAACGAGAAAAGTTATCACATAATGGCAACAAAATGAAGTGAACAAAAAAAACAAATGATTGAGTAACATTACAAAATGCAATCTATTCTCTGCCTGTGACATATTACTGTACTAACGACACTGGGCAACAACAACAGCCGGACAACTTTACAACGATACTTGACAAATGCTGATTGGTAACCTAAATTTAACACAAGTTCTTCACAAGTCAAATGTCTGGAAGCTCGTCCCACTTGAAGCATTATGATTGAACAACTTACGTGCGATCAAACCAAAATCGGGCCTATACTGGCTGAGTGGCTGGCTCTATTAACTGACTAGGTCAGTATACCAAAAGGCCCGGTTACAGACAAGGCGTTCCATTATAAGGAATTCACAGTTTGAAAAACACAGGAATATTACTGTTCTCTGAAGATCATGATTACTTATTTTTAGTTCTTATAACTCATTTACTTTCAGTTCATGGCCTAGTGCAACAGACTGAGCAAATTACCTGTCAGCTATTGAGCAGACACTATGCACTGACCGGCACTTGGTTTCACAGAATAACTAGAAGGCACTTGTGAGAGTGCATATCTCCACCAAGTGAAGTGATTTAAACATTACTACCGTAAAATGTAGAAGTATTCATAAGAGGGCGCCACCGTTCCTGAGTCATCATGTACACACACGGAATGACGGACAAACACACGGACGGACAGAATGACCAATCTCTTAATCTCCTCCAATGTTCACTACGTTCACATTTGGCAGAGATAAAAACATGCATCAATAACGGAGGTGCATTATTTCACATCTGTCAAATAGTTTCTATGCTGGCAATGGTATGTGTTTACGGTCTTCACGGAAAATAAAATGTAGGCTAATGCCTGTTGTGATACACTTAGCTGAAACAACAACTTAAGTACCATAACAGTTTGAGCCTGGCAAAGCATAGTTCAGGGTTCCTACAGTCAGCGAAAACTGGGAAAAGTTGGGAAATTTGTGTGGTCAGGGAAAGTCAGGTAAAGGTCAGTGAAAAATATTATTTTGGAAAAGTCACGGAAAAATTAGGGAAAATGATCTTAGATCATGCAGACTGCAGATATCTGTGATTTTTTGTGTCTCCACACATTAAAAAGCAGGCAAATTTGCAGCTTCCATTGAACATCCAAAAGCTAGAAGTGTTTCAGTTGACTTCCCGACCAGGACCTCAGTCATTTGCATATTGCTCCATTAACAGTGTTTCATAAGTTATGATATAGTGTACCATTTCTGACATTTGCGCGATAGAGTTATTGTTTTGATAAGATCAGGGAAGTTGTAATTCTATAACTGGAAAAATCAAGGAAAAAGTTATGGAATTTTTCTACAGAAGATCTGTAGGAACCCTCATTGTTGACGAGAGATATCAGAATCAACTGATAATTTACTCGTACATACACATAAACCTTCAGTCAAACCTGTAAAAAACTTAAGAAAAATCAGACTTACCAACCAAAAACCATAGCGAGACACATGATGGACAAAGAATTGTAAAAACAACTTAGGAAAAGTTCAGAAATACTTAAGCAGAACCACACTGCTGCCTGTTAGGAAGAAGTCTAAACGATCCCATGGAAGTTACTGGGAAGCTTTGTGATTCACAAGACTACAGTCAAACTACAACTTGAATACAAACAACTGTCCATCAAAAAATTTAATCACTGGGCCTAGTCCACAAAATTTCATTGCAGGAGATCATTGCCGGCCTGAAGAGATGTACCAAAAGCTGATGGCCGACAACGAGCATCATTGCATCAAACTGGTCTGAGCTTGTAGGGATGTACCAAAAGCCGATGGTGGATAGCCAGCTGGTGCCTGCATACCCATAGCCATGACGGGCTGCTGCATGTAACCCATTGCTGTGGGCCTTGGCTGCATACCTGTCATGTTCAGCAAAACACACACATGTGCTAGTTAACAAATGAAACATCTTTATTTTGTGTTGTTGCAGTCAACAGATGGATCAAAACATAAAAATTACCAAGTTGAGAGTAAGGAAACAAACAGACAATTAAGTACAAACAGCTCAGATAGCCGACCATACTGCTGGGCAACAGAGAATTTATGCTTAAACAGATAAAATGACGCGACACCATTATTTCGTAGACTGGCCTCTAGTGTACGTATACAGCAGGTCACGGTATACAATCATGGCTCGCAGCATGGGGGACGCCTCATGTATGCGACTGCATGCTCTTTCGTGGCCGGGGGACCGGAGGCTCAGGAAGGTGGCGGGCTTGGTCAGGCCCAGACCATAATGGTCTAAAGACCAAAGACTCGATGAAGCGATGGAGGGGACAGTGGCCACGAAAGAGCAGTTTTGCTTCGTTGTATAATACTTGCCATAGCTACTGGGTAAGACAAATAGGCAATTTGTCGGGTTTCTGCAACGATTTTGTCCAGTATTAACCCGCAGCACGAAGCAAACTAATTGTAGTAGATAGCGTCCTCAACGCTGCATATGCACTGATAGATGTATAACCCATTAGTGTCTGAATTATTTTATAGTTTGCCATCAAAGCAGGTGTCCCATTTTTGGGGATGCTAGGCATGAATCGGTTAAGTTATGTGCATCGTCCTCAGGTAAGGGAAAAGGTCGGCCAAATCATTAGACTTCGATAATTTTCCATATCGTAAAATTTGTTTATACAACAAGTGGCCACAATTTGCAATGGAAGTAGTTGGGGTCCAGTCAGTACCCCCATTTAGGGAAATGGGGCAGCTGTAGAGGGCCTGATTTGGTACCACATGCTAGCTTTTAGGCAACCCTATTTATTTGTTCAGACAGTTTTCCAGTAAGATGTACCATTAAGTCACAATACAATATAGATGACAGACAGCAGTTTGATTTAAACACAAGGAAAGGGGAGGGAGAAGGAAGAGTCACTTTGCTGCAGGAAAGGGAGGTTAATGTAATAGCCGGCGCTGCTGCTTGCGCTGTTGGTGCAATGACATCATTGCTATTATTAGTCATCATGTACACAGACACAAACACAGAAGCACAGAACAACAAACAGAACGACCAATCTCTTATCTCCTCCAATGTTCATTACGTTCACATGGCAGAGATAATAATTTATTCTAAACTAGAAATACGTTCTGTGGAACGAGGTAACTGTCCCATTGCCACACTATATAGCCTATCAGCTGAGTTTCAGCGTTTGATGCTCTTGTGAGTCTGCAGCCAATTTTGTCTTTGAATAAAAACGATTGGTTGCCATGACAACAGGGGCCTTTAGGGGAAAAATTTACAAGACACCATTGCACAGACCAAGCCCGAAAATAGGGGGTAGGTGAAAACAGTGTGCAATTATATTTTGCAAGCACCGAGTTATAGTCAATTTTGTCCCAAAATTCATTGCCATAGCAATGGGAGTCAGCAGGGGAGAAATTTTAATGACACCAGCAGATAGTGCAGGCTCGAAAATAGGGGGTAGGTGCAAACAGGGAGCAATTATCTTTCACGGGGCCGAGTTGTAGTCAACTTTGTCCCAAAATTCATTGCCATGGCAACAGGGGTCGGCAGGGGAGAAATTGTAATGACATTATCGGATAGCCTGGACCTGAAAATAGGGGGGTAGATGCAAAAAGCATGCAATTATCTTTTACGAAGACCGAGTTATAATCCTTTGAAATCTCCATTAGCTGTAATGCAAAATTTTGCAACTTTTGAATGGTTGCTATGGCAACAGGGGTTGATAGGGGGTAAATTTAAATAACACCATTAGATTGCCTGACTCCGAAAATAGGGGGTAGATAAACACAGCGCGCAATTATCTTTTACAGGGATCAAGTTATACCAGTTTGAAGTCTCCATAGGCCGTAATGCAAATTTTCTAAAAATTGGGGTAAAATAGGGGAATGAGTTATCATATTTTTATGCCAAACAAACTCTATTTTACTTTTCGGGCCCCAAATCACTGTGCAAAATTTCATCAAAATTGCGGCCGCAGTAGTGTTTTCAGTCAGACTAACAGACTGACAGAATGACAGACAGACGCAAATGATTTTATAATATGGCCCTTGCTATGTTATAGCAATAGGACAGATAACAAGAATAAAGAAAATGGAAAAGGCAGCATAACAGAGAGTCAAAGTCAATATTTACCTGCTGCTGGAGCCATTGTTCCAGCCGGCACAGCCATCATGCCTGGCTGCGAACCATACACCACTCCTGGCATTCCCATCATTGCCGGCTGCCAACTTCCAATCATGGTCGGTTGCTGGTAGCCGACCATTCCAGCCTGTGGACTATAGCCGGTCGGCTGAGTGTAACCAACTGGTGGCATCGAACTACCTGCAATGCCAATTATGTGTGTTTATTTTGATAAAAATTAAAATAAAATTATCAAATCACTCATTCTATGCTGTGGTTGCAATAATTTCAGCAAAAAAAAATCAAAAAATTATTATCAACAAGTTATCGCTAAGCCTGATCATGTGCCGATAACCATATCTCTCCAGCTGTGCAAAGGTCTACCATAAATTGTTTTTGCCAGGGTCTATGTGGAAGTCCGGACTTTCACGTCGGTTGGGATTAAGTCCATGTTTGATAACAGATTACTATGCGACTTGGGCCAGTACCACCAACAAAATGGTAGATGTGACCCAGCAGTACAGTAATAATAAGCATATTACAATACACTGGAAATGAATCTACAGACACCACTGGCTTGGAAACAAGAAAAGCAACTGCAAAATCTTCTGCAGAACCGAAGTAAGCAAGTGACTGAGTAGGGTTTAATGTCCCACCCGACACAGTATAAATCATTTTGGGAACAGCCTTTCCAGGCAAAATCGCACACGTATAAAGATGTAAACAAATACTAAAACACAAATTTAACCTGTACAGAAAAAACCAGATAAGGAACACATGAAATGCTAAATATTGATCCTAATCTAAAATTGTAAGAATGCTGTCTATTGGATGACAATGGACCAATTTTTATTTGCATTGTATTGTAGACTAAAGACCATGTATAAATAAAAAGGTGTACAAAAAATTATATCAAGAGAACGATTGAAAACCGACCAGGTTTAGAATGGAGCTGATTCATAGGTGAGGACGGTGTTGTTGGCTTCTTGGTTGACATTAAGTCATCGATGCTGATGTCAATCCCAGCATTACGCCACGTCGATGGTACACTCTGCCACACCGATGATTGGTACAATCAATATAAGCTCAATGGCAACAGTGATATTAAGTCTACAGAACAATTTCATCCAGCATCTCTACTGCGCAGCGCTGAGTACACTAGTGTCTACTGAATAGTGCACGTCAAGTCTGAAAGTACTGCCAGTGCTAGACAGATCATGGAGACCATCCCACAGCGAGTTCCAGGCCACCAGACCCCTAATGAAAATAAAAATAAAATAAATAATAAAAAGCCCATGCTTTGTTGGTCCAACGGTACAGTCATGTAATATCGACTAGCAGAACTTAAATGCCATCAGCCGGCAACATTACATAAAGATTGTACAAGATTCTTTCACAGACATCAGCAATTACATATGTCACTTTTTATAAACTAAGAAAAATTTCCAAAAATTTCCAAAGATGCCACATAACCAAAAAATCATCATCCGTTAATAATCCTCAAATGATCTAGTCAGCCAATGAATAAATGAATGATTTATAGAAATCTCAAAGCTTTGCTACCAGCAGCAGGACCCGTTACAGACTGAAATGTCAAAACATGCCTGATTGCAATATAAAACGCAGAATACATTAATTATTCTACATTGCAGTGCTACACAGTGCATCAGTAATGTCACACTGTCATATATTTTCTCTTTCTCTGTCTCCCTTCTGCGTTTTTTCATACCACATGTAAGTTCATAATGAATGAATGAAGAAATCTATCACTGAATGAATAGCCGAATAAATAAATAAATCCAAACTCACAGAGTTCTGAGACATTGCAACACTAGTTGTCTGCGCTGGAGTAGCAGTGGTTGTCTGCAACGATACCGGCTGATACGGAAGGTATGATGCAACTGACGGTGCTGCTGCGGAAGGGTATGACCCAGCAGATGGAAACGTCTGCTGCATAGAAGACACAGGTCCAGGGAATGGCTGGGGCGGTGGCATGGTGGATGGTATGGAACTACCGTGAAATGGAACGGAAGATGGTGCCATTGGAAGACCGGTAATTCCAGATGAACCGGTAATTCCCGATGGCTGGAAATAAACCGGCTGCATTGCTGTAGAGCTGGCACTGATGGACGGCTCTGCCCCGAGCTGAAGTAGGTCACTGCTCGGCCTTGACACAGATAACACAAAATGTACATCAACGCTTGGCCTTGTGGCCTTGATAACACAAAAGCTGCCTGGACCAAAGAGTCAAAGTCCAACTCCGAGTATCAACTATGGATGGCTGAATAATGTGGATAAAAGTCTGCAAAGTATGAGTAATGCTTTAAAAATTGAGCAGCATCCAGTTTTTACAAATTACAGAAGCCACTTTTTCTCCATTCGGATGTATTATATATTTATCATAAAATCGTACAGAACTACTGCTTAAACACACAAAAAGCACTAAAACAGAAAAGTAAACGTCTACTCTACTCTGTATATATATTACTTTTCTGGTACTTAACAACAGAAAAAAGCTAAATTACTTCAAATAGTCAAAACAATAAATAAATGAAAATAATCTTTCATAAAACTTTCTACGATAAATTGTTGGTATAAAAACACACAGCACGTTAAAATGACATCACAGCTGAGAATAATATCCAAATGTCTTGAGCCATCCAACTCATCATTTCAGAATAACAATCAAACGTTCCACACAAAATCTCCATCAGCATAAATCACATTTAGCATCAAATAACAAATCACGTTAGTGTTACGAACCATCTGATGGATACTCACAGGATGGGTCTGTTCGCTGGTGCGGACTGAAAGTCGGCAAAATCTGCGAATGTTCCATCACTTGCAGGCTCCGCAGCTGACATAAGCAACACAGTACCATGGTACTTAAAAAAAGTTGCCGCAGAATATCACAGTCTGTAAAGATGGCTATCTGTTGCATGTGTGCTATACATTATTGCATCACACACAGTGAGTAAGTAGGGTTTAACATCCCGCCCGACACAGTATATGTCATATCGGGGACAGCAGTTGAATACAATAATGCGCAACTCACAACGCAAAACAGTGAAAACACAACTCGAATATTCAATCTTACTTCGCTGTTTTGGCATCATTATTAAGACATTTATTCGCCGATAGGGCTAAAGGCAAAGTACAAAGTACACCAAAGAAAACAATAAAAACAATAGCAAAGAGAATACAGATAGAGAACGTTAGTGATAGTTAACAGTCACTGACCTGTGTCAAACGCCCGAGGATTGAAATCGGCAAAGTCGCCATTTGCATTGTCACCAGGTTTAGAGGCCTTGCCGGACAGCTGACGACTAATGGTTGACTACAATGTAACACAAAACAGCTACTGCATGACTTCAACAACTACAACAACTAATCAATTTCTACAACACTACTAGTACTGCTACTACTGTACTGTGCTGCTGCAACTACAACTTACACTTAGCACTTAGATCCTCTGGTCCTTCACAGGAGAATGGGCAGCAAAAGTTCGCCATCTGCTTCTGTTTGTAGCCACAGCCCGGACCCTGTTCCAATCGACTCCTAGGTCCACCAGGTCTTCTTTAAATGTAGACCGCCAAGTCTTCGTTGGACGACCTTGTCGTCTGCCACTACCACGAGGGGTACATGACATGGCGTGATTGGCTGGTCATCCAGGTGGCATCCTGATGATATGGCCTGCCATTTGAAGTCGTCTCTCTGCTACAATGTCCTGTAATCTTCGCTGCCCAGTCTGGCTTAGCACCTCCATGTTAGTCACGTGGTCCTTCCATGTAATTCCCAGAATCTTCCGTAAGTTGAACTATGATCTTCATATTCAATAGGCTTCTAGAAATTGTTGACGTACACATTAATGCCAAATTTCATCAAGCCAAGTGCAGCGGTTCATGAATTATCCTGTTAACAGAGAAAATGTCTTACCTGGTAGTGGCAATGCTAAAAACAATACTGCTGTTACGTTTGTAGGCACTGCTGGGCAGTAACAATTACTACAACACCTACTACAACTTAGTGCAACAACTACAACTACTGCTTCTGCTTTTGCTATTTCTGCTGCTGCTATGACTACAACTATTACCTTCTTTTCAATGGCTGCAGGCTGTCCCCTGTCAGGCCATTGAAATGATGCTTGTGATGATACCCTGCTGTTTGGCTGCTTTGATCCAGCATTATTACTCTGGCCATCGTCCTCTTGATATTCACGTGACTGGCTGTCAACATCTTCTTCAAATGAAGCACTGCCTCTGACATAAAACACACCAACCAGCTTGTGCAATATTGTTTTCGTTAGACTTAAGCTTTATTGGTTTTTCAGCCCTACGCAGGTTACTGGAGCTGTAAATCTGTCTCCTGGCTGGATTGCGTAAAACGCTGCACACCAGGTTTCCATAGTTAAACTACGTGTGAATCTTTTTGTTGTAATATTATGTTCCTCTGCAATCTGCATGTGTACATAAGTAGTTTATTATGATTATTTACCTGGTAGGTTTTTGTGTGCCAGCATAAATCAAACTAAAACAAAAAATTAAATTACAACAATTAACCGCTCAATATGTAAAGCTGACAATAAACATTTTCGTAACAAGATCTTTCCGTAACAATTTGATAACTTTTCATCAATTTTGTGACATTCCCTGCAAGCTTTAAAAAATACCAACATTTCCAGGACTTCCAGACTACCTGACACCCTATATACAAACCGATAACTTCGTCGTGGAGAGCCAAAAGGCTGAACATTGTTGATGTAGTCAACCACTTTGTCCACGACTTCGTCCGACGTTGACCGACGCTTAACGCTGTTCCAGTCCGTGATATCATCCATCTGTGAACGATCTTCATATTGCTGCACCTCATCTCTCCAATCTCCTGTCATGATGCACAATGACACTAGTCTCGTTACTAGAGCTGTCAAAGCGTTAATTTTTTAAACTCATTAATTAACACTTTATTAACGCACCCAGGCCCGCTGAAAGGGAGAATAGGGGGGAGTAGGGGGCAAGTTACCCTGGACCTTGCGAGGTTTGGACGGCCCCGCTTGCAAAACACAGAAAGTAAGTATGTAAGTAAGTAAGTAAGTATGTGAATATTTAAAGTGCACAATGTCAGCCAGTGGCCGAATCTGAGGCACTTGGCTGAGCCGCTAGGGGGAGCAG
>Ga0209367_1010349_pt1 | contig 12518 bp, 3 predicted proteins | sample WorMetLIZISLAND2_FD_187412 | JGI IMG/M metagenome (GOLD analysis project Ga0209367, IMG submission 187412) | Marine gutless worms symbiont microbial communities from Max Planck institute for Marine Microbiology, Germany - Olavius geniculatus... ... | reverse complement strand
GGTCCTTTGCGATGAAGTCGGTACAGTTTGCCGTCAACCAGTCCTGCGTCTGACGGGCCATGTGCGCAGGAGCGCCGTCTTGCTGAAACACGAATCCAAATGGAAGCAACCGTTTGCAGTCGTCAGCAAGCATTGGCAGCAGATTTCCGACGTAATATGCCGCATTCACCCAAAGCCAAAGACCATTCCAGAGCTAAAAAGTACATTGCGGCAGATTTGGGACGACTTGCCACAAATAACGATCAATAAAGCTATCAGCGACTTTCGCAAACGTCTGAACTCATGCGTTTCAGCCTGTGGCCGACATTTTGAGCATACGAAATGAACTTCGTACTGAAATATGTTAACTGAACTGTGTGCTGGTTCATAAAATGTCAATTATTTTTGTTTTAAACCTGTTGTTTATCGTCACTTAGTAAAACTCTTAATGGACATGCTGTGAAATTTAAAAATTCGGTGGGTGGTCGCGCTTAATACGGCATAACTTTGTCAAAGTTGGAGATAATTGAATAAAAGTTTGCAGGTTAGCGTAAGTCTAAATGGATAATAAACGTGTAAAATTTTGTTGAAAAATTATCAGCCGTTTCGGAAAAATTATCAGAAAACCTTAGGGGGTAAAATTTTTTGGCGCACCCTGTAGATCGCGGACGTTAGGCAAGCAAAGAGCGAATATATGATAAGCTAGTTGTTCGTGTGATAACTTTCGAAGTAGTCCAACTCATATGACCACTGTATCGACATCACACTGGACATATTACATAAAGACGGACGGACGGACAAACGAACAGACGTCATACGTTAGCATTACTCCGTTTAGGCTACTCGCGCCGTTGTCGTCGTATGACGTAACGTGAAACGCAATTACTACAATATGTTGAACATAATTCAAAGCAATTTTTGCAGCAACAACCGACATATATATGTACATGTTGTAGAAAAAAGATTGCAAGCAGCTATGCATAGAGGAGCATGTTCTAGTAAGCAAACCTTGTTGCATGGATTTCGGATCGTCGGCAATGGCGTCGTGGCAGAGGGATGGGGAACAGTTCAAGAGGGGGGTTTTGTCTGACTGAAAAATTATTTTTGTCGATGAGCTTTTGCCCAATAATACATAATTTCGGGGCTAAAAATCCCTCATTTTGAGTACTTGCAATATCCTCTGTCAGAAATTTGCAGATACATGTATTTGTCGGCAAATTGCCATTTTCTGCCTCTCTTAGCCCCTACTTTCTTTAATCCACGACGCGTTGGCATTGCTGAATTTTATTAAAACAATGACAGATGCATCCATGTTCTGGAAAAGATGGAGACGGCGCCTCTCCCATGTTTTCTCCCGTCCCATGGGCACTAACTGCCCCGGTTTAGCTGAACCAAGACCAAAGGACAGTTGCAGGGCGTCAAATTTCTTGGTTTTTTACTGTCAAAAAAGTGAAAACTAACAACCGAAGCGCCAACTCTCGGAAACAATTAGTGCCTGACGCAGTCGCTAGGTGGAAAATTTCGCACCTGCGTAATCGCGCCTTTGACGCTAGTGGTAAAACAATTTGGACGTTCTCTGTGATCTCAAAGTTGTGACCTTACGGTTTATAACCTATGGGCTACCAAGACGTAAAACACAGACGTAGGCAACCATTTTTATGCGGCCGCCTAAGCCGCATTACGGGTTTACACGTCCTACCGTCCTCCTGTTCGTCCGTCTGTCCGGGTAGCAGACGATTTGTATGCCTACCACGCCTTTGTTCCTTGGAATTTGACGTTTCGTACCACAGCACGGGGGCTGGGGCTGGGCGCAGCGGCTTGTTATTGGCTACTTGGCCGGTAGAAAAGTCTTAGCTTGACGTAGGCTGGCTGATGAACACATTTTAGCACGCACTGGTTGCAAAAGTTGAGCTTTGACGACATCCACTGTGCCTAATGCCTATATCTTGCATTTTGCTATCAGCTAAGTGATTTTGTGAATAGACAATAGACATGTAAGAAAGAGGCTGCCAAAAAGCTGTAGTTTCAAACTTGCTCTACTCATTTACGACTTGTCACTCGCGGCCCACTAACCGGCGCACCCCGCGTCGTGGTACGAATCATCATATAATCGTCTGTCTGCAGTACGGGCTTATAACTCGAGAAAGCGTAGGAAAACCCCGATCGTTTCACAGAACTGGAGTGTGACATTTTCCAGCTCAAAGCTCAAAGGTCACAGGTCAGGGTTGAGGTTGCGCAAATCTGAGCGGACGGCCGCGTAATATGTCGGTCCCAACATTGAGCCGACATCTTTTGCCACTATGTACGCTTCGTCAGCAATGTCTCGTCGTCATATTCTTAGCGGCGTTTTTTCCCGACAAGATCATTTACCGACAAGTGAAAACTTGGGAAAGCAGTGGCGCCGATGGTTAAAAACATTGCGCTGGGAAGTTGTACTTTACGAGAGCCAACTGCAGATTACTGACTGAGGAAATATGGGTGATCAGAATTTTAATTTTGCCTCTAAATTTCCCCCCAATTGGGAGATTTCCAGCCCCAATTTTTTTAGTGTTGCAAGAAAATTAATTATCCGATAATACCAATACAAAAAATTTTCTGGCAGGCTAAAATTTAGGCGAAAATGGCAGTTGTCTCTCTTGCTCCTCCCCGTCCTGCACGCGCATACGATGGCGTCATAACTCGTGAGTGACGCGTCATTGTGGGTGGCGTGCATAATCTGCAGGCGTCTAAAAACGGCGACGTCCGCCGAGTGCTAATGAACTGCGACCAACTGCCAGTCACGTGACGCCACAGAGTCGTTGAATAAAACATACATCAACCTAGATTATAAGGCTCAAGTTCTGCTTCGTTGATTTTTCGGCAGTTTGCTGTTGTCAATTTGTCTGAAAATTTGCTGCCAATATGCTAAATTTCCCGCTGAAAATTTTTTATTATTGGGAAAATTTAGAAGCAAAGTTAAATTTTTGAGTCTTTTGTCGGACACTTGCAGCTGTCTGTCGTCGGTCGAAAGATTTCAACTTCTAGAATTGTATAACGTAAGATACCGCTGCCGCTGATATTCGCAAAAACAGTATAGCCTTTACATGCCGCTAATTGAAGTGGTTTGGCCGACATTTGCATCACAAGTATTTGAGAGTGCAGACAGTACCCCCAATTAAGGTAATGGGGGTCGTAAGGAATATAGATCACTATCAGTATGTAGCCGTCGGGCAGCCCCATTTGCTTGTTCAGACATCAGTTTTCCGGTAAGACGTAGGCTACCGTTTAGCCACAATACATGCGTTACAGAAGACAGAAAAACAGGCAGACGATACATCGTACCCAGATCTCGGCCTTAGCGGTCGGCCAAACAATGCATCAATATTTTTAAAGGTTAGTCAAAATTCTAGGGACGGACGATAACGGAAGGCACACAAATTTTGTTACGTCTTAGCGGCGTCGTGGAGTAAATGATTGGAAGACGTTGCACTTTTCTGACAGACAACTTCAAATGTCTAAAAGTAGGCCTAACATCTTTCAAAGCTTTCTTTTTTTCTTTTTTCCAGTCTTCCCACAGTGGTTTAACAGTTGTTTAGCATTCGGCCACTATAATTAACTTTCAATGTCTTTATGTATGTATATACGGGAGATAAAAATGTAATTTTGTTCCTGTAGACCACAAGTTGAAAAGTTTAAGTTTTTATAGGCTTTTTTGTGCCGCGATGACGTGCACAACGTCACTTTCTATTATGAAAGACGAGTCGACTACTGTAGACCGTAGTCGAAATCGGTATGAATATGATTAAAGCCAAATTAATGCCAAATTTGAGTGTATTGCCAGTCTGCCAATGCAAAACTGGAACATTTAAGTATAATGCTGAAATAAACCGAGTGAATGCTGAGTAAATAGGCCTAATGCCAAAAATGTCAAACACACATAGAATGATGTCATGTACACAAAAAGGTTTATAAATATTTATTTCGATTAAGCCTATATGGTACGGCGGACCTCAGTCAGTGAAACTCAAATCGCCAAACTCAAATTTGTACAAATGAAACGAGCCCAAGTTTTTTCTTAGAATGCCAGCTCGCAAGTCGCAACCATGGTAAGCTGCTTTTGAACGTCAGCGACGAGTGCGACGACGTTATAGGTAAAGGTAAAGGTAAAGTTCAGTACTTGCTATAGCGCTTCTTACATGAGACGGACTCAAGACCAGAAGCACTTTACAATCTTGGAAGTGGCAGCTGATTGGCATGAGCTAATGATACCGCAGCGCACTATGCGGCCATCCATTGCTCGCGTCAGCAAACAACTGGACCGCCGTTTCCAGCTAGCAGACATACCACCGCCTCAATCAGCCACACTAGGCGTTCACCCCGTAACCCGTAAGCTACTACTCATTTCCCGTTCCACGGAGGGTAAGAGGCTGAGTTGGCCTGAGCACATAGTAGGTTAGCAACTTGCTCAAGGTTGCTTGCAAATGACGGCAGTGAGAATCGAACCGCAACCCGAAAGTTACGAGTCGATACTAACCACTAAACACCTGCACAGGCAGGTAGGTGTGAACAACTTGCCCAAGGCTGTTACTTGGTAGTGCATCGGCTGGGCATTGAACCGTAGACCTTTCGGTCTCGTATCCAACGCCCTAACCGACGGGGTTTAAACAAGTAACCGACAAACAATCTGAAACGATAAATAAGTAACGCGGCTACGGGACACGCCAGATTGTAACAAATCCGAGTTGCATTTCGCTGAAACCACCTTTGCCCTCGGGGCCCTCCGTTAAATAAGATTTATGACCAAGTAGTCTGCGAAGCAGCAGTTTCTGCGAAGCAAAAATATTTTCGTTTTCAGATTAATTTCAGTTTCAATTTTTGTGCAATTCACTAGATAGTTTTCATCACTGCCGGAAAATTGGTTTAAATATATATGCTTTTCAAGTTTATAAAAATCCAAAAAAACTTAACAACTGTTCACATTTTAGGTTGTTTGGGTGTCAGTGAAGTTTTCTTGATAAGTTGACATAGCCTATTGTGCTGTACTATGTTTTTAGCTAATTAGATAAATAAACACTATGTCATAATTTACAGAATACTACATGACAGAAAGAATGGTGTATAGGATTTTTTTCTGGGTCATACTTTTTGTTCGGTCTTCTTTTCACACCTGGCTAGGCTAAGCCTAAATTCCCAAAAACAAAAAGTAGTTTTTTTTTAAAACTTCAAATATATAGAGTAAAATCTTTGTCCAAAACCTAATTTTTTCCATGCCTGGTTGTTGTATAACGAAAACCAATATTTTGTTTTGTTTTCGTTTTATTTACGGAAATATCTCTTTCCGTGCATTAGAACCGAATGATACGGGGACCGCGGAGCCGCGAAGTGATGCACGGATTAACGATCTTGTCAAACCCGGGCTGGGCGGTACTCGGTACTCGTATAAACGGACTACTGCAGGAGTCCACGTCATCATTCAATAAACATGCGAGAGTCGGGATGATCATGGACAGACGCCTGGTGCAAAATTTCTCCACCTTTCTAAATGTTGTAGCATTTATCCACAAAAAGACAAAATTCTCCTGGGCATAATTTTTCTCTGTTGAGTCTCATCTGAAACGGCCAATCTCCCGTAGGCCTACGCAGATATGATTTGTAATTGGGATTATAATCCTCGTACGCAGCAATTAGATATGATGTCTACGTGTGTGAAATTGGCCACTTCGTAGGGTTTGTAATTATGTCGTACCTAATTACACGTCATTGATTTTTTTTCAGTTTGTGCTTGCGACTGCTTTCATTTTGCGTTTTCGCTGTTTTCCACTAGCCCAACATATCGGAAACGTGTCATTTGTCCGGCAGTGAGAAAATTAGAAATGCGTGACGTCGCACGGATTAAACTGGAATTATCTCGACAGAAGGATCAACTCCGAGCTGAAGCGCGTTAATTGTTAATCGGCATTTATGGGCTGTACGTAGGCCCACTTTGTGTTCATACTATCTCGAGTAACGTTTATCGATTTTTCGTGGTAAACAGAAAAAACAACCGAAAATCTCGTTTTATGCATGGACTCAAATTGGATTATACAGTATAGACCTACTGAAAAATCAGATTAGATTTGGTAGATATGAATTTAAAGAATGGTCGACTGAAATGATTTGTCAAGAAAATGTGAGAGAAAATGTGAGAGAAAAGTGAAGACCTTTGTCGGCATGCAAAAAATATTCCGCAGGCTTTCATATGCTGCGGGTTTTCTGTTTTTACGCTCGATAGCAAAATGCTTCGCGCGTCTTAGCTATGGCCTGGGCGTCTGTCTGTCCGTTTGTCTGTTTGTCCGTCCGTCACACTGCTGTATTGTGTCAAAACGGTACAAGCTAGGATCACGAAATTTTCACAACGGGCTGCCTCAAGGTCTCTAGTTTTTAGTGACAAAATTTTGTGCCCCTGGGCGCGGGTGTTGCGTTATTTTCACGTTATTGGCTCGTATAGTGCGAAAACGGTTGCAGATTTGTACAGGCATGCGGTTTATCATAACAAGCACTGGTGACAGGCTTTTTAGATTTATTAACATCGATGACCTTGAACGACCTTGAGCCCCCCAAAAAGGGTTTTAGTGAATTTTTCGCAATTTTTAGATGCAGCGCACATTTTAACAGTGAATTGCGACGAAATGGCTGGAGATAGATCAAGACAACCTGCATATGAAATTTTCAGCATTAAACGTAGATTTTAGCAGTCTAAGTCGCGACCCTCTAGGTTCAAGGAGGCCGGCGCAGGCGGGCGTCAAAGACGGCTACCCCCTAAAAAGTAGTTATTTTACCGCAATCACCGGTATCTTGTACAGCGTGAAAACGGTTGCAGATAGGCACAGATATACTGCTTATCATAACAAGCAATAGTGACAAACTTTTTACTGGTGTCTACGTCGATGACTTTGAATTACCTTGAACCCCCAAAATAGGGGTTATTAGTGATTTTTTGCGATTTCCGGCTGCGACACACATTTTAAGAGTGAATTGCGCCGAAATGGCTGGAGATGGACTTGGACAACCTGCGTAAGCCTATGACATTTTTAGGATAGAACGTACATTTTTAAGAATCTATGTTTTGATCTCTTAAATTCAAGGAATCTTCCGTACGAAAGCCTCAAATTTAAGTACTCTTTCAAGATGCATTAATATCTTATTGCTGTAGGCCTACACTGATTGCCAAAGTGGCAGGACCGCTGCTATCGCGCGTCACGTGAGCTTTGTTCAAATTACTTGTCCAACTTTGATGTGAACAAGTTTATTTCACAGTGACATATTTCTCGCTCCAAAAGGCGTTTACGCGGCATCATAAACATAAAAAGTCTAGCAAAAATAAAAGAAAAGGGAGAAACGCGACAAAATTGTTCTAAGGTTAGTGTTCTCTGTTATCGGTCGTCTCATACCAGCAGTTGCTACTGCTGGTGCTGCAGCTGCTGCTGTGCAAGGATGCGGACGGGTCACGTGAATGATGTAGTCATGCTAGCGTCACTATGACAGCTGCGTGCGTGACCCGCCAGTTGCCACACACAGACGCTTATATACTTGGTCATCCGCGCGCCACGATCCAATTTTGATGAGTTGACAGGCAACTCAAGCCTCCCTAGCACCAAGTTCTGAACCGCGAAGCCGCCACTTTAGCTTAACGACCGGCGTCGGCCAGCCAGCCACAAACCACTCGTAAATAATTCAAGCTACAGATCGTTGGTCGGTCCGCTTGACCGGTCTCAGTGGAGAAAGAAAGCAGATCTAGTGGGGGCCAGGTATGGGTCAGAATATGAATAAGTGGGTCAGAGTATACACATACGTGTCAGAATATGAATCAAGTAAACTAGGGTAACTGACAGGCTTATTGCGAATTTATGAGCTTCATTCTCTAGCGCGTTTCCTTCGCTAAGCCTAAAAGGCAATTTTCTGCTCAGATGCGTCGCCGAAAAACGTGTGGCAGTCCAGCGTATAAGCGAGTGGCCTTTTAGTTTATTTTTGTCCTTGAGTTTTGACCATTATTTGTGTGATATTTAAACACATAGTGCATTGCATAAAGGCTTGGTTACACTGTAAAGTAAAGCATTCGCAAAATTGTCTGCAAGACTTTGTTGCAAATGTTTTATTTCAGGCTAGGCCTACTTGCAATCATGTACCATTGTACCATCTTTAGTCTGTCATAATACATGTGAACACAGCCCATAACGTGTGGACATCGTGGAGGTTGATTCTGGAGACATGGATTTAAGATCCGATACGCTAATCCTACGACGCAGCTTTTTTCAAAAATAAATTAGTAACATTTTATGCGTAGGGGACGAAAAATCGAGAAACTGTAGCTTGCACAATTGCCACTGCAAAATAAATGTTCGATTATGATATTATGGTATGTAATAAACTTAAGCATAGGCGAATCCAGGAGTTGAAGTTAAGGGAGCCAAGGTCGAGCACCGAAGGCACGAGCTGAGTCGAGGCTCCGAAGGCGCCAAAGGGTGTGGAGTGTGGGGATCCCTCCAGACACCCCCTCCCGCAAAGGGAGGGGTCTGGCTCCCTCCACAGAAAACTTTTTGAGATTTTGGGGTCAAAATGGCGTATTTTCGTGGACTCTTTTTGCTAAATTTCGTTTTTTTTCTATGACAAAATCAGTATAAAAATACACCAGGAATACAAGGACTGCCGTGGAGATTGACTTGCATGCGAAAAGACCGTTACTCAAAGGTGTCTATCCCTCTATGTCTTTGGAGCAAGTTTCCCCCCTAACTTAAGGTAAGGCGCCGCAAGCGTCGACGTGGTGGGAAATGCGGATAGGGTATTTCCCTCCCTAGCTGACTAGAGGTCTGGGGGAGCGTCGTGAGCTCCCTCAGCGGGGTCCGGTGCAGAGCCCCGGCGAAAAACAAATTTGGTGCATTTTAAGCATCACAGAACACTTCTGCTTGCAAGATATTGTAAATATATTAGAAATACAGAACAATAGTAATATTTAACCTCGCCTTTAATTTCCCAAAAATTCCTCCTCTTTATTTTTTCTGTAAGCATTTGCATGGGGTAGACGCCTCTAGCGTTATTTATTGTTTATTGTTGCTTGCTTCTACGTAGGCGTAACCAGAAATTAGAGTCACAAGAAGCAAACTAACCCCCAAGGGACAAAAATTGAGGCCGAAAGCCGAGAACAAAGGTGAACTTCTTTAGTAGGGGCCGGTCGCCGGGGCGGAGCCCCGGAAGCAAACGCTTTATGGGCATCAAAACCTCTTAAAAACGCATATATTAAGTATAAATTTTATTAATTTTACTGCACAAATTTATAACGCATTGCATATGCAAGGCAAAAAAAGCAACTTTGGCATCTTGGGGGCATGGCCTTTTTGCCCCCCTTAGATCCGCCTATGAACTTAAGAGGCAGACGCCTGTATCGAATTCTGTCGACTTGCTGCGTCGAATTTCCATGGCGTCGAAGTTGTCGATTGACCAGTTACTCCGCCGTCGAATTTTTTTCCGCGCCGTCGCATTTAATGTCTAGGTTTTTAACGCAATCACTGAATGTTTTAAAATGATTTTATTTACATATCTGTAAAACGTTTAAAGTCTGAGAATGGGAGACTTTTGTTTTATGAAGAAAATGATGAAAGCAGGAGCTATCGGTCGACTGGGTCACTGGTGATGTAATTTAATTACTTCAAACACAGCGAAGAGAGAGCCAATGGCGTATACCTCCATTCACGGAGAAGCTCACAAGGTCGGAGGTCCGAAAGTATCATTCTGGGTAATTTTTTTACAATCATCCGCTCTGCGTCGCAATCGCCGTCGATAAACTGCCGCGTCCGCGCGCCGTCGTCGGAAAAAAACGCGACGAGTCGTGTTGACGAGTCAGTCGACACGACTCGAGTCAGTCGAATAATTGTGGCGTCAGTCGTAAACGTTTAGAGCCGTCGACGCCAGGGTTTAGTGTCTGCTGTCTTGATACGATACGATACTAAAATACGAGTACAATACAATATAATGCGTTAATTTTATTTATTTATCTGTGTTTAGTTTAAGTTTTGAGCTAGGGCTAGAAATGCATACAGCTTAGTAGTGACGTAACAACCAATTTACGTCCAGTTTCTCTGTAATTGTCTTGTAATTTCGTTCACTACTGTGAATTTAGATAGATTCAGAGCAGCGTTTTGTTTTGTTTGCTATCGGAAATTGAATGCCATTTAGCAGTATACAGCAGCAGCAATAACAACAATGGCGCATTTCTCGCCGGCGGGCTGGCGCAGGTTTTTTATTCCTGACACTAACGCTGGCGGCTCACGTCACGAACGTTATTTCCCGCATTGTATCAGGCGTTCAGAGTCTTGGAGACGAGATAGCACTACGGGCAGGCATGGCGTCGTAATAAACCTCAGAGACCGAACCGCTTTGGGATTAGGGATGGGTTCATTTCGATATGATATCGATATTATGCTATGTCAATATCTTACAGGTTAGTAAGCGTTGGTAAGTATGTGCATGGATTGTTATAATACAGCCAGTTTGCTAATAATTTATTTTTTTAATCTTATGAGTCATACTTTACAGAAAAAATAACGATATACGATGCGAGAGCATTCGTTTCTAACAGAAAAAAAGCAAAAAAGAGTTAAAAGACTAAAATAGAAAAATACCACTAAATGTTATTTGGCTAGAGTATATGATACGGTGTATCGATATTTAAGTGATATATCGATGTTTCGATATATAGACACATCACTATACCGGATGTTTCGGCCGAACCAAACTGGCGATTACGCTGACCGTTCGTGATTTAGTCTGACCGGAACAGTCGTCGGACGAACGGACACAGTCGATCCAGAGATATTTTCGTTCTCTCTCTGTTCTCTGATTAATTTTGATTCTCACAGCAACATTGTGTCTCAAAAATTGACTCTTCTTGTCTTTATGATATTTTTTGTCAGATTTCATCTGCTCTTGCTAATTTTTGGCAGAAGCATAGCCCAGTAAATTTGACACAAACACATTATTCACATCTCGTTTTGTATGTACGTACTGTCACTACTGTACCTTGTAAAACTAACGACGCATCAGAACGCACACTGCGACGTCGGTGGCTTTCCGTTTATTTTGAACCGAAATCTTGCAACTTCTATAAAAGCTTATTTAAACTTTTGACACTTTAACCTTGAGCAAAAAAATTATAAATTAACTTTTGATTCTGCAAAACTTTCAAACTTATACAAAAATTTTCTTTATCAAAATCATAATGCGAACTTCAGCGGCGCCTGATCGCTAAACGATCTCGTCTGGTCTGCACCATCGGCGAAGCAATCGACCATGTGGCGTAGACGGCTACGCGCCTGTGTGAAAACTGGTGGACAAAAGTTGAAACACTTGCTCTGATAATATGAACGTTACTTGATAGCTATGTTGATGTGACAATTTGACTTTTATTTGGAGACTTCATATTTGATTGTGCAATTTATGTTTGTTTCGAATTTCCTGCGGTATGTCTCTGCCAAACGTCCACAATATCGGACAAAATCTTACAAAGATATCGCAAAAATATAAAGGGTAAAGTTTTTTGGAGACACAATGTAGTTTTTTTTACAGTTCTGTGAATGCTAATAACATTATTAACGTTTTAATACGGGTTTAATTTTTTATGCTGTTTGATTTAGTCATAGTTTAAAATATTTTTATAGGCCTATCGTTTTAATTCAATTTTTAAATCAACAAAAGATTTTTAAAATATAAAATTTGACTGATTTGGCATTTTATACTACCAGTGGCAACCGGTTGTTTAGCTGTGCGTTAAGTTTAAAATTATCGTAGTTTTTGTTTTTTTGACAACTGGACATTATTTCAGCTACACTCTATTTCCAATTTTAAAAAGTCGAAAAAGATGAAAATAATGTTCGGCTAATATACGGATTAACCGCATTATAGCGACGAGTTAAAAATACGGCTACTATTCCTGGTTAAGCGCCGACGTTTTTCGCTTACATTTGGATTAGAGAAATTATTGCAGAACAGAGCCGTCAGTAATGTAATTCTGCTGGAAAAAAAACATGCAGCAAACTGTTCAAGTCACAACTGTTTGCAACTGTTTGTTTGTTAATTTTATCCATGTTCTCCCAAAACGAAAACCAACAATTTTCGTTTTTTAAAATTTTAGTCAGACTGCTAAAATATCTCTGATACGAACAAACGGACAACGACAGATATACGCAAGTATTATGAGCGGCGCAACAGGTGCTGGCACTGCCACACTACATCAGCCGAGTCTTCTGTTGTGCGATACTGCCACTATCGGCTAAACTGCATACCATAACATAACGTATCGGCTTCATCTTTCAGCGTGTATCCAGTCATTGTGATGACCTGTCCAACGCGCGTTCTATTGAACCACAATATTATGAAATGCATGCCGTGTGAGCGTGCAATTAAATCGCGTGGAATTATATTCCAGGCAGTGAGTAGCACTTGAACGGCATCTCGGACAAGCAGAGCCATCACAAGACTTGGACGAAAACGCGAAAAGGATTGCCATGGCTATGGAGAAAGCTGCAGAA